>JGI24524J20080_1000330_pt1 | contig 17656 bp, 17 predicted proteins | sample LinPmetageLP49_FD_20080 | JGI IMG/M metagenome (IMG submission 20080)
GCTGGGCACTATCTTTTTCTCGCCAGCAGCAGTCCGTCGCCAATCGGCACCAGGCTGATGTCCACCCGCTGGTCGGCCAACAATTTTTGATTAAAGGCGCGAATGGCACAGGTGTCTTCATCCTGTTTGTCTGGATCGATCACCGAACCGCCCCACAGCACGTTGTCCACAGCAATCAGACCGCCCTGGCGCAACAGCGCCAGGCAGTGTTCGTAGTAAGCGTCGTAACCCGCTTTATCGGCATCGATAAAGGCCATGTCAAAACGCCCGGCGGCACCGTCCTTGCGCAGGGTTTTCAGAGTCTCGATTGCCGGGGCCAGATGCAGGTCTATTTTGCTGCTCACACCGGCCTCGCTCCAGTAGCGCTGGGCAATATTGGTATATTCTTCACTGACATCACAGGCCAGCAAACGGCCATTCTCGGGCAGCGCCAGCGCCATTGCCAGGGAGCTGTAACCGGTGTAGACCCCCACTTCAATGATGTGCCGGGCACCGCACAAATGCACCAGTAAAGCCATGAACTGTCCCTGTTCCGGCGCAATCTGCATGTTGGCGGTGGAGAGTGTCGCCGTTTCCTCACGCAATGCCTTCAGCACGTCTGGCTCCCGCAGGGAGGCATCCAGCAGGTATTGATGAAGTGCGTCTGTGAGACTGATGGTTTGATTGGACATCGTCGCTCTCTCCCCTTCGTTGCAAGAAATATTTTTTTCCGGAGCGGGATGCTCAGTGCTGCCTGTCTTCCGCGTCCGTCGATACCTTGTTATCTGCGTCCTTCGATAGCTGCTCTTCCGCTTTCGTCAATACCGGGGCACCCTCGCCGGAACCGAGCATCACACCCATCCAGTAGGTATCGGGGTCATTTTCCAGGGCAATCTTGACCATGATGGTCAACGGAATGGACAGCAACATACCCACTGGGCCAAGCACCCAGCCCCAGAAAACCAAAGAAAGAAAGACCACCAGGGGCGACAGGTTGAGACCCCGGCCCATTATTCTCGGCTCAAGAAAATTCCCCACCAGCACATTCACCACCACGAAACCTAGAGCTGTGAGCCCCGCAAAGAGTGGGTTCAGTTGTACCAGTGCCAGCAACACCGGTGGCACCGCCGCGATAATTGAACCGATATTCGGCACAAAATTGAGCAAAAACGCTAACAACCCCCACATCACCGGGTAATCCAGGCCGAGAATCCACAACCAGACCATCACCAGTACCCCGGTAAGCAAGCTCAACAGCGATTTGATACCCAGATAGCTGTTAACGCTGTCGGTAAACTTTTGCATGGTGTCACGACTGACACCGTTGTCCTTTCTGGCCAGCTGCAATTTTTCACTGAAGCCCACCTGTTCCGCGAGGATAAAAATAACCGTCAGCAGGATCAGGAAGGCGTTGGTCATGGCATTGCCCAATGAACTCAGGGTATTGCCGGCCAACTGCATGATCTTGCCGGGATCGAAGCTGTTGCGCATCTGCTCCATGTCCAGCTTGACCCCGTGCTCCCCCAGCCAGGTCAGCAGCCCACCGCTCAACTGTTGTAGGCCCTCCTGATAAGCTGGCAGGTTTTTGCGGAAATCACTGATGGATGAACCCACCAGGATACCGATCAGCCAACCAATCAATACCACCAGGGCAATGATCAGACAGATTGCCACCACATTGGGTACCCGGCGCTCTTTAAGCCAGGCCAGCAACGGCGAAAAGATCAGTGCAATAAATACCGACAACAGAAACGGTACCAGCACAGTTTCTGCGGCCTTGAGTCCTGCTACAACCACCACGAAAGCAGCAGCGATCAGTAGTCCCTTGGCCATGGGTGATAATTCTCCACTCATCATTGCTCTCCCTTGAGTTCATCAAGCAACTGCTTTACTTCGTCAATACCCCGTCTGGTCAACAAAAACCCCGTGCCACCGACATACTCGCGCTGATCAATGTCGACACAGCGCTGACGAATCATTTCAAGACGCTCATTATGTCGGATCGGTACGCCCAGAAATACCTGCCAGTCGGAATCCGTGGCCCGCCCTTCCACCATCAGGGTGAGCAAGGCTTCCAGGTTCTCCTCTTTCAGCAGATAGTAAGGGGTACCAAAACGCACAAAAACCATCAGGGCTACCAGCACTAGGGCAAATGTCAGCAATATCGTTAGCAGCAGGGTCACGGTAGCACCAACAGCTTGAATGCCACCAGCAGGGTTACCGCGACAATTACCGGCTGAACCAGAGCGGAGCCCCGGCTGATCACCAGATTGGAACCCAGCCGCGCACCCACCACCTGCGCCAGAGACATGGCAATCGCCAAAGACCAGTTCACATGACCACCGACGATAAATATCACAGCCGATACGCCGTTCACCGAAAGGACCATCGCTTTGGTCTGAGCCGTGGCTTTACGTAAACCATAACCCAGCAGCCAAACCAGCAGAAACGGAAAAATTGACCCCATCCCCGGGCCAAAAAAACCGCCATAAAATCCCATTAAGGGTGCGGCAGTACAGGCAAACTGTGCCGGGGACAGACGAGACTGACGGTTTTCGTCGGTCATTTTCGGCGCCAGCAGGAAATACAGGCCAATGGCAATCAACAAGACCGGCAGCAACAGTGCCAGTAATTCGTTGCCCACACTGAGTGCTGTCCAGGTGCCCAGGCAGGCACCCAGCAGCGCTGTCACAAAGGATGGCAACAGTGGTCTCAGTTCCAGATGCCCCTTGCGAAAAAAATTCCAGGCCGAGGAGAGTGTACCCAGCGTACTCTGAACCTTGTTGGTTGCCAGGGCAGTAATGGGCGGCAGCCCTGCCCAGAGCAGGGCAGGCAAAGTCAGCATGCCACCCGCACCGGCCATGGAGGAAATAAAACCGGCCACAAAAGCGATGGCAGTGAGCAATAGAAAAACCGACAGGTCAGGCAACGCTGGCGTTACCTGCCGGATCGGAATCGGCAGGCCCTCGGGTTATTGATATCGGCTTTCGTCCGGATAATGGCATCAGGTTGTCTTGAATTGATCGAGCTCGGCCCTCAGCTCGGCAATTTTTTCCGGACCGACCGGCTCACTGGCAGGCAGTTTTTCCAACTCACCAACCAGATGTTTCAATCGCTGCAAACGCAATTGCAGGATATCAAAGCTCCGGTTGATCTCCTCCGCCTCGGGCTGAAAAACATCCCGCTTACGCAAACGAATTCTGGCCGTAAAATCGCCACTTGCCAGCGCTTCTGCCTGGCGAACCAGCACAAAGACCGGGCCGGCAATACGATTACTCGACACCAGACTGCCCCACCAGACACCGCCGATCAGCAGTACTTCCAACGCCGCCACCAGCAGAATATTCCAGCCCCCGAGCAGCAGGCCCGGCGGGCCGGCAAGCAGGGCATGGGCGATAATGGTCAGATTGACCAACAGCACGGCGACTGCGGCTGCGAGCAGTGCATACTGGTACTGAAACCGGCTGTTGATGACGACCGTTTTGCGGCGGTTATCCATGGTATTTCCCCATCCGTTCGATGGCACTCAGACTATTACAACCGGTGATGACGGGCAATGGCCAGGGATTGCTCAAAAATGACGACCGATCGTTCAAAAAGTCCCATCCGGCAATCGATCAGAGCTCCCGGGTGGCCCTGAAGTCAATCTCTGGATAGCGCTCGACGGTCAGTGACAGATTGACCCGGGTAGACGCCAGATAGGTGAGATGGCCTCCGCCGTCCACTGCAATGCCCTCCGGCACCTTGCGCTTCAGCTCGTCGATTTTTTTCTTGTCGTCGGATTCAATCCAGCGCGCCGTATATACATTGACCGGTTCATAGACCGCTTCCACCCCGTATTCGTCCTTGAGACGGTAGGTCACCACATCGAACTGTAACTGGCCCACCGCGCCAACCACGATATCGTTACTCTGGATCGGGAAGAATACCTGGGTGCTGCCCTCTTCCGACAACTGTTGCAGGCCTTTCTGAAGCTGCTTCATCTTCATCGGATCGCGCAGGCGAATACGCCGGAACAGTTCCGGTGCAAAATGGGGGATGCCGGTAAATTTAAGATCTTCGCCCGCGGTGAAAGTATCACCGATCTGGATGGTGCCGTGATTGTGCAGACCGATAATATCCCCGGCCACCGCCTCCTCCACGGCAATTCGCTCGCCAGCCTTGAAGCCCACCGCGTCGGCAATGCGGACTTCCTTGCCCAGCCGCACGTGGCGCATCTTCATGCCCTGGGTATATTTACCGGAACAGAGCCGCATGAAAGCGATGCGATCCCGGTGCCTCGGGTCCATGTTCGCCTGAATCTTGAACACGAAGCCGGTGAACTGCTGCTCATCGGGTTCCACCACCCGCTCCACCGCACCGCGGGGTTGCGGCGGTGGCGCCCACTGCACGAAGTGGTCCAGCATTTCCCGGACACCGAAATTGGACAGGGCGGTACCGAAGAACACCGGCGTCATTTGCCCGGCAAGAAACATCTCGAGATCGAACTGGTGGGTCGCACCGCGCACCAGCTCGATTTGCTCGCGGATATCATCCACGTAATAACCCAACAATTGCGTGGCCTCATCGGAGTCGATTCCCACAATCTGAATGTCCTCCGGAATGGTGTGCCCCTGGCCCGGCCTGAACACGTGGATCGTGTCGGTATAGAGGTTATACACCCCCTTGAAATCCGGTCCCATGCCAATCGGCCAGTTAATCGGTGCGCCGGTAATTTTCAAGACCGCTTCAATTTCATCCAGCAAATCGACAGGGTCGCGAATGTCGCGATCCATTTTGTTGACAAAAGAAATGATCGGCGTGTCCCGTAGTCGGCAGACATCCATCAGTTTGATGGTCCGGGCTTCAACACCCTTGGCACCGTCAATCACCATCAGTGCCGAGTCCACCGCCGTGAGCGTGCGATAGGTATCCTCGGAAAAGTCTTCGTGGCCGGGGGTATCCAGCAGATTGACCATGGCGTCCCGATAGGGAAACTGCATCACCGACGAAGTGACGGAAATCCCGCGCTCCTTCTCCATCTGCATCCAGTCGGAAGTCGCCTGGCGATCGCCTTTTTTGCCTTTCACGGTACCCGCCACCTGAATCAGGTTGCCGAATAAAAGCAGCTTCTCGGTGATGGTGGTTTTGCCGGCGTCGGGGTGCGAGATGATAGCAAACGTGCGCCTCTTATTGATTTCATTGGATAAACTGCTATCACCCATACTGCTTGATTCCTGCCTGTGACCGGTTAATAAACGCGTTTTCTAAACAATAAAAAGCCCCCCATTGTATCTGAATGCCCCTCCGCTATAAACGAAAGGGGTGATAAATTGAGCAGCGGAATAACAGGGTTTTCAAACTGGCCAGCCGTTACAGTTTTCAGACAATAACCATCACACTTGGCACCCGGTCATTCCCGGGGCAAGTCAAAACATCATCCAGAGACATCAACTTTTTACCACGGGGTCCGGCACCAGGCTGATCTGCATCAAAAGTTTGTTAAACAGCCACAGCCAATAAGCCAGATGGCTGTCTACGGGCAAAAAAACGCCCCTTCGGACGATGAATCAATTGATCATTTCTGGTAAAGTCGCCCACCTTCCCGCCGGATCGCACGCGCCAGCGGCGCACCCTGGAAGAACCCCGCACGACCCCAACCACTATTGCCACATATGCCGAGGTATTCCTGAACATGACACGGACCGCTTGCGTCAAATCACTGCTATTCAGCCTATTGCTCTTTTTCCTTCCCAACGCTGCCTTTGCCGCCGCGGGCCCTATCGACCTAACCGGCACAACGACCGGCCTGGTGGCCCTGGTGGTTTTTACACTGGCTTACATTCTGGTGATGGGTGAAGAAAAACTGCATTTGCGCAAGTCGAAACCCGTGCTGGTTGCCGCAGGCATTATCTGGGTATTGATCGGTATCAGCTATGTTGCCAACGGCATGCCAGATGAGGCAGGGGATGCATTTCGTCATACCCTGTTGGAGTTCAGCGAACTGATGCTGTTCCTGCTGGTGGCGATGACCTATATCAACGCCCTGGAGGAGCGCCGCGTTTTTGATGCACTGCGGGCCTGGTTGGTACGCAAAGGCTTCAGTTACAGGTCGCTGTTCTGGATAACCGGCAGTCTGGCATTTGTTATTTCTCCGATTGCGGATAACCTCACAACGGCCCTGCTGATGTGCGCGGTGGTCATGAAGGTCGCCGAGGGTAACGGCCGCTTCATCAATTTATGCTGTATCAATATTGTGATTGCCGCCAACGCCGGCGGGGCCTTCAGTCCCTTTGGCGACATTACCACCCTGATGGTCTGGCAAGCGGGCATTGTCAAATTCAATGAATTCTTTACCCTGCTAATCCCATCCTTGGTGAACTACCTGATTCCCGCAGTCATCATGAGTTTTTTTGTACAACATCACAAACCCGACACTGTCTATGAGGCCGTGGAGATGAAGCGTGGCGCACGCCGCATTATCGCCCTGTTTCTGCTCACCATAGCCTCTGCCGTGGCCTGCCACAGTCTGCTGCATTTGCCGCCGGTGTTGGGCATGATGACCGGCCTGGGCTATCTGCAATTTTTTGGTTATTTTCTGCGCCGCACACTGCCCAGATCCCTGGAGAACAAGAGAGCCATAGCCTTGCAGCAAGGCGACCAGGAAGCACTCAATCGCCTCGGCGGCGTTGTGCCGTTTGATGTATTCAGCAGAGTCGCTCGAGCAGAGTGGGACACGCTGCTGTTTTTCTATGGCGTTGTGGTCTGTGTCGGTGGACTGGGCTATATGGGTTACCTGCATATGCTGTCCACAACGCTGTATACCGATCTGGGCGCAACCTATGCAAACATCTCACTCGGGCTCGCCTCCTCCGTTATCGACAACATTCCAGTGATGTTTGCCGTACTGACCATGGAACCTGAAATGAGCCACGGCCACTGGCTGCTGATCACGCTCACTGCCGGCGTCGGGGGCAGTGTGCTGTCGATTGGTTCGGCGGCCGGAGTGGCATTAATGGGCCAGGCCCGGGGCTACTATACGTTCATGGGTCACCTGAAATGGGCACCGGTAATTCTGCTCGGCTACGCGGCCAGCATTGCCGCCCATATGTGGTTGAACGCAGGCAGCTTTCACGTGATGGGATAACCCACCTGTCGAGGACTATGGTGGACAACCGCCTACCTGAAATGGCGAATGATTCGCTTTCGCGAGGTTCACTTACACGAGGAAGGATCTACCATACCCTCCGGCCCTGAGGACCCGCTGGGCCGGAGGGGGCTTCCGGGACTGTCGAACAAGGTCCCGGGTGAAACCAGGTTGATACCGCTGACGCATTGCTGTCCGGCAAGCAGGCAACACAGGCATTGCCAATGCCTGACAGAAAGCTATAATGCGCGCCCGCTTCGAACCAGGCCAGCCAATGCGTTTTAATCAGATACCCACGCCACCCTGACATTACGCTTATCAGTCATCTGCACACGCTATACCCGGGGCGATATTAGCCCATTTCACTCAGAGAAATACCGAGCACTGCGCTTTTCAGGCGGCTGGCAAACCACCACCGCCCCTCTGTTTCTTGAAAACTTTGATCCCGAATAGTGGGTAGAGCCATTTTGCCTCCCTCAGGAATGCGCTATCCCAAAAAAGAACTATCCCGAAAAAACACCAGGAATTATTGTTATGTTATTTCACTCCACCCGCCAACAATGGCTGGGCAACATCCGCGCTGACCTGTTGGCCGGGATTGTGGTTGCCCTGGCCCTGATTCCCGAAGCGATTGCCTTTTCCATTATTGCCGGGGTTGATCCCAAGGTGGGGCTCTACGCCTCGTTCTGTATCGCCGTGATCATTTCCATTGTCGGCGGTCGACCCGGCATGATCTCGGCCGCCACCGGGGCCATGGCGCTGTTGATGGTGACACTGGTAAAGGAACACGGCCTGGAGTATCTGCTGGCGGCGACGCTGTTGACCGGGGTGCTGCAAATTGCCGCCGGTTACCTGAAACTCGGCAACCTGATGAGTTTTGTTTCGCGCTCGGTGGTGACCGGATTTGTGAATGCGCTGGCTATTTTGATTTTTATGGCGCAATTGCCGGAGCTGACCAACGTCACCTGGCACGTTTATGCGATGACTGCTGCCGGTCTGGGTATTATCTACCTGTTCCCGCTGCTGCCGGTGATCGGCAAAGCGATCCCCTCACCCCTGATCTGCATAGTGGTGCTGACGGGAGTCGCCCTGCTGATTGGTCTGGATATCCGCACGGTGGGCGATATGGGTCAATTACCCGATACGCTGCCGATCTTTCTCTGGCCAGAGGTACCACTCAATCTCGACACCCTGATGATTGTCCTGCCCTACTCTGTTTCATTGGCGGTTGTGGGCCTGCTGGAATCGATGATGACTGCCACTATTGTGGACGATCTCACTGATACCCCGAGTGACAAAAACCGCGAGTGTAAGGGCCAGGGCATCGCCAATATCGGTGCGGGCCTACTGGGGGGCATGGCGGGCTGCGCAATGATTGGCCAGTCGGTAATCAATATAAAATCCGGTGGCCGCGGCCGTCTGTCCACACTCACTGCAGGGGCGCTTCTGATTATCATGGTGGTGTTTCTCGGCCCATGGCTGTCCCTTATTCCCATGGCGGCACTGGTAGCCGTGATGATTATGGTGTCTATCGGCACTTTCAGTTGGCAGTCAATTACCGACCTGAAGAAGCATCCGATCTCCACCAATATCGTGATGATGGCTACTGTCGTGGTAGTTGTGGCCACCCATAATCTCGCCTATGGTGTGCTGGTCGGGGTTTTGCTGGCATCACTGTTTTTCGCCAACAAGGTCAGTCATTTTATGTATGTGACTTCGACACTGGATGATCAGGCCAACACTCGCACCTATCGGGTGGTGGGTCAGGTGTTTTTCAACTCGGCCGATAAATTCAATGCCTGTTTCGATTTCAGGGAAGCGCTGGACAAGGTCATCATTGATCTGAGCCGCGCCCATTTCTGGGATATTTCGGCAGTGTCCGCTCTGGACAAAGTGGTGATCAAATTCCGTCGCGATGGTGCCGATGTGCAGTTAATTGGTCTCAATGACGCTACATCCACCATCGTCGACCGCTTTGGTGTGTTTGACAAGCCGGAAGAAATCGACAAGGTACTCGGGGGACATTAATGAATAACAATAATCACAGACGGACCATTCTGGCCTGTATTGATGGCTCCACCTACCGGGAATCGGTCACGGATTACGCCAGTTGGGTGGCCCAAAAGCTCAGTGCACCGCTAAAGCTGCTGCACAATATTGAACACCGCGAGACCCCGCCGCTGATGGATCTCAGCGGCAGTATCGGCCTCGGCAGCCGGGAAGAATTGCTGGAAGAACTCACCAGCATGGAAGAACGCCGCAGCAAGATCTTGCTGGAGCAGGGCAAGCTGATGTTGCAAAGTGCCCACCAACGCGCAATATCGATGGGCAGCAGCACGCCGGAGACCCTGCAGCGCCACGGCAGCCTGGAAGAAACTCTGGTGGAAATGGAAGAAGAAATCCGGGTACTGGTGGTGGGCGTTCGCGGCGAGGAGCACGAACATCAGGAAAAACAATTGGGTGCGCACCTAGAAAGTCTGATTCGTGCCATGCACCGTCCCGTACTGGTGGTTAACCGGCCGTTCGAGCAGCCACCACAGCGTATCATGATTGCCTATGACGGCAACGAGGCCTCCCGCAAGGCACTGGATATGGTGAGCCTCAGCCCCCTTTACCGGGGACTGACCTGCCACATCGTACATGTCAGCGACTCAGCGGATATTCCCTCGGCACAACTGGAAGAAGCTGCCGCCACCTTGCAAGATGCCGGACTGGACGTGGTTTCCACCAGTTTGCATGGCAATGTTCAGCCACAACTCGAACAATATTGCCGGGAAAACAACATCGAATTGATTGTCATGGGTGCCTTCGGCCAGAGCCGTATACGTGAACTGCTGTTTGGCAGTGTGACCCAGCGGATGCTGATCAATTCAAAAATTCCGCTGTTGTTGCTGCGTTGATACGGCTAATAGGAATAATTCAGGTATATAGTCGAGCGCTATTGGAAGATAGCAATGTAAACCACCTACAAGGGAATAGAAGAAAAGCCCGATATTAGTCCCCTACTGACTAATGCTACTCAACAGCAGGCACACTCGCAAAAAAACCAGCCACAATGTCTCCAAAAGCTGTGTGTTGTTGAATATGACTGCGAGTTCTCCCCTAAGGACGTACTCGGCCTTAAACGATCAAAACCAATTCCTGAGCGACAATGTCAAAACCAGGAATTACCTTTGGCGGAGATGATAACAATTGTCGTGTTATCCTGGTTTGGCTTGTTGACCTGCTCCACTGTTTTCAGGAGCTTGGATACCAGCAGAGACGAGGTTTTACGCTTGTATTTGGTCACCAACTTTTCGATCTCATGGCCCTCAAGGGTATCCAGCCCATCGGAGGCCAAGAATAGTTTATCACTTGGCCTCAACAGCCCCTCCCGGCTTTGCAAATCCATCAACGAAATATCATCAGCAGACAGGCAACTTCTCAAGGCATTACGCTGAGGATCCATTCTTGCTTCCTCAGGACTGATACGACCAATCTCGGCCAACTCATCAAGTACTGCAGCCATGGAATGATCCTGGTTGAGTTTCTCGAGCCTGCCTTTGCGATAATAGTAAAGGTGGGAATCCCCGGCACTCACCCAATGAACATCGTTACCAACGACATAGACTGCAACCAGAGTGGTTCCCATCTCGGGCGGTGCACCCTGCTCAGCGATTTCATTTCGTATGGCCTGGTGCGCTGCATCTAGTGATAACTGTAACGCCTCGGTGGGAGGGAGTCCTGACAGAGTCAAAAAATGATTGATAAATGCGGTGGCGGCAACTGAGCTGGCTACAGCTCCGCCCTTGTGCCCCCCCATACCATCGCACAACACTACCAGACATCCCTCAGGATCAGACACCTCCTCTACGCAGATTTCAAAGCAGTCTTCTTGGTAGTGACGAGCGCCCTGAATAGCCTCTCCGTGGATATCAAGCTTCATGAGCAATAGCCCATCATCAATGGAGGGTTACTCCCAATCAAAGCCATCACCACAGAGCTTTATAAACTTTAATGTGGTATTCCCCAGAGAAATCATGGCATCTTTGTTTAACTCACAGGAGGACAGCACCGGTTCGTTACCAACATAGGTGAGATTCTGACCACCTCCATGCTGGATATAGAACTTTTTGTTCTTGTGATCATAGGCGATCAGACAATGAGCCTTGCGAGAAACCTCTTCATCGCCAAAGTTCAGTTCTACGCCATTACTTTCCTCTCTACCAACCGGATTCATCCCATAACCAAGAGGGCGGCTCATACCCCGCCCCGGACCATCGACCACCACCAACCACCCCACCACAAATTCAGGGTGATAGGCAGTACCGCTGGAAACAGGAGTGGACGAGACCTCTTCACCACCGGCACCCGGTCGAACCCGGCGCGTTACCGGATTCAGATCACCCGCCAACCCACCGGAAATAGTGGCTTCCGCAGCTGGAGAAGAGGGTGAGGAATCGGCTGGGTTCTTTTTCACAGTCACATCCGTTGCCCCTCCTACCCGTCTAGTCGGGTTATTAAAAAAACCTCGGTCATTTCCATCATCATTTGACATGCTGATTCTCCTGAAAAAGTTTATTGTCGGGTAGCGCTAATTTTTTCCCGATGACGGCCATCGGGATGTAACCGCAAATAAATCTCAAATGCCTCTGTTGTATTGATCTGCTTGGCAATTTCAAAATCACGATCATCCTGAACAGAATCTTTAGAAGCAGCGGCAGGTGCTCTGGGCTTACTGTCCACCACCCGTGCTCTCACCGCTGACGGATCCGGCTCAGATGGTTCAGTGCGGTTTTCAGCTACTCCCTCATCATGACTTACCGTACTATCTGGTGCATTCTTCACAATCCGATGATCGGACTCCGACTTATCCAGTCCCGATGCCATGAAAAACATGACAAAACCAACCACAACTCCAAACGTCACAGCCACCATACCCCAGTGGAAGGATTTTTTTTCTCCTTGATTATTCGTGTTTTTGGAGTTTTTCCCACGCTTGTCAACCGACTCATCCACCGCGGGAGAAGATAACCGGACTGTTGCCTGATCATCCACTGACGATGAATCCAGAGTGGGGAGGACCCCACCTCTTATGACCTCGAGCCATTCACTGACTGTCTGTGGCCGATCACTTTCCTCAGGACTCAGGGCCCAATCCAGCGCATGCAAAAAAGCCGTATCAATGCTCTTTATACGGTCTACCAACTTGGGGAGCTGGTCATTTCGGATTCGTTCAGTTGCCTCATAATGGGATAGGTTTTCTCCGGTAAGGCAAACGTAGCCTACGGCAGCCAGTGCATAAATATCCGTCCAGGGGCCCTGATTTCCCCGAGTTGAATACTGTTCAATCGGCGCATAACCCGGAGTCAGAATGGTTGAGATGGACTGGGAGCGAACCCCGATGGCCTGCCGGGCAGCCCCGAAATCAATCAACACTGCCGTACCGTTATCCCGCAAACGAATATTGCCCGGCTTGATATCCCGGTGCAACATATCAGCAGAATGTACCGCCGCCAAACCTTCAGCAATCGGTAGTAAAATGTCTTTCAACTGCTCCACCGACAACAGGCCGTCCCTTCTTAAAACTTCCGAAACATCGCGCCCCACGGCAAAATCCATGATGATGTAGGCAGTACTGTTGCGTTCGATATAACGGATCACCCGGATGATGCTGGGGTGTTCGAAAAGCGCCAGTGTCCGCGCTTCCTGAATAAAACGGCTCAACCCCCATTGATATTCATCCACATCCTGAGCGACCCGAGTCTTCGGAGAGACATGCATTCCCTCATCACGGGAAGCAAGGTTAAAAGGAAAATACTCTTTGATGGCCACATAACGATCAAGCTGCTTGTCATAGGCCTTGTAGGTAATACCAAAACCACCAGCACCAATTTCTTGCTCGATCACATATTCATCAAGTTCGTATCCCGCCGGCAGGACTTGGGAGGATGACTGATCAGTAGTGAAATTGCTATTCTCCATCACGTTTTCCGAAAGATCCTAACCTTCGTTTAATGGTGCAAAAAGGCCGATAATTCGCCAGCCCCAAGCCTTCTCGGTAGCACCGGCAAAGTATAGTTGTCGACGTACTGTTCCTTTGGCTGTTATACGCTGAATGGAAGGGCACTCTATGCTAACCACAGCCCTGACTTGCCCGATTAAGCGCTGTAGCTCGATCCGCTCACCATCAAAAACGTCCGGAGTCGATGAACGAATTTCCAGGGTCGCCTCATTTTTTGAGCGACAATCAAGTGTAAGCATGAAAGCCTCCATTCCTGCGTGAGACATCAGTAGACGCTCCGAGGCCTGTACCGGGCTAACTGTCAATAAAAGCAGAAGCGTTGAAAAAAATGCAGTGACTTGCCAGTGGATAACGGGGTTACGAAGAAAGATTCCTATCAAGCTCATACGCATTCTTCAGTTAATAGCCTAAACCAGCTTCCAGGTACCATCGCCCTGCTGACAGACCCGCAAATCTTCTGTAATAGTTCCATCTGCTGTGGTCACTTCCTGTCTGACTGTTTTACAAACACTGCTGGCCTGTACTTTTACCTCGGATACAGATTCCGTGGAAGCCTGGGCATAACTTACCGGCTGGTTCGATGGGGACATCAATGGACGGTACACATAACCTCCAGCAGTGCCATCAGGGAGCTGGGAAATGAGGTACCACTTTTTATCCGGCAGGGCCTCACCAATCACTTGAACCGATTGGTTCCCGGCCAACTGGGAAACTATTTTATAGTCCGTCCCGGGGCCACTGCGCACATTAGTAACACTCTTCGGACTGTAGGGTGCACCGATCAAGCTCAGCGGTGGAGTCTGCTCTACTTTCTGCTTCAACACTTTAAGCTTAACCGTTTTTTCTTCTCGGCTCACAGGCTGGTCGTCAAGCACACTGACCTGACCGGTGACTCCATCATCACCGGAAAAAGTGACTCTCTGACCAGTTCCAGCCGCTTGTTGCTGAGCAGCAAACAACTTTTCCTGGTCACGCCGGCTCAACACTTTGGCAAACTGGTCACCAATATAAGCACCTGCCGCCGCACCAGCGAGGATGGCTGCCGCGCGAAGGGCATCGTTATCCATATCCTCTGAGAGCTTTTCCGCAATCACACCGCCACCCACTGCACCGGCTACCTTGCCCCAGGAAGCCTTTTGTTCTTCCGTCATAGAAGCACACCCCCCCAGAGTCAAGGATACTGCTACAACGCCACTGACCAAGGCTTTCCTTTTCAGTTTCATGTCTTTTCTCCATCTCCACTCATCATCAAAATTAACCGGAAATCACCTTAAATTTCACACCACCCAACCTGACTTCCGCGCCATTTTCCAACGGTACACTTTCACCTGATGAAAGCTGCCTGCCATTTACGAATGTACCATTGGTGGAATTGATGTCCCGGACATAGAGATTATTACCTTGTGCATAGAAAGCACAGTGCCGACGGGAAATACTGTCTTCGTTAACGGCATAGGCAGAATCATCAGGGCTGCGGCCCACCACCACATCACCTCGATATAACTGATCTCCGCTTATCACCAAGCGGTAACGTTGCCGGTTTGCTCCATACCCATCCAGAATCAGGTTTATCTTGGGAGCATCCAGCACAGTCGCCGCCGGTTGGGAAGAGCGCACTGCACCGGCAGAAGGAGACTTCGACTGGGGACGAGAGGCACGAAGTGAGCGAGAATAGCTTTCCACCGCATGACTAATCTGTTGCCGCGCAGCCGGGCTTCGCAACAGATGAACCAGAATAATGCCAATGATGACCAGTGCCGCACCACCAAAATAGAGAGAAAATTGTAGTATTTTGGAAAGTTTTCTATTTTCTTCTTCGTACAGATCCTGTTTGGAGTAACAGACACTTTCATCAAGAAAATATTTTATGCCCTTACTGTCCAAAACCCGGATCAACTCTGAAATATCTGAGGCCAGCCCATAGGCAGCGTTGGAAACCACACCCATCGCGTCCAATTGACGGCCCTTCGAGTCAAACAGGCGTGCAGTCTCCGTAGGAGATGCGCTGTGTACACCGACCACCCTCCCGCACTCGTCAAAAACGGGGCCACCACTGTTTCCCCCAGAGGTCGGAATAGTGTGCAGCAACTGCACAATGTTTTGTTCGGTACCAGACCACCGACCACCCTCGATAATCCGGGCAAGATTGTGCGCGGCATAGGTTGAATAGGCGGTAATGTCCTGAGATTTTACCGCCGTCTGATCGGCAATACCCGGATAGCCCTGGGTTGCCACTATACTGCCCTGTAGCGGTCGTTGATTGGCTAGAGTCACTGGCTCCAAATTTAATTGGTTCCAGTATTCTGGCTTGACTTTGAGGATAGCCAAGTCGAGGTCTTTCGATGTCCAGGGATTGTCTTCCACATTGGTTCCGACAAATTTATTCGCCACATCAAATCCCTGCATGGCATCAATACGCTGACCATCCCGTAAGACAAAAATAGCAGCTGCATTGTTCACCACATGCCAGTTGGTAACTATATGTCCCTCATCGTTGATCACAAAACCCGTACCATGTCCCATACCGACATTACCTTTGCGGTCCACGGTGAGAACATTAACCTTGACCACATGATTTTCGTAGGTCTTACCTGCAAAAGCCAAACGCCCTCCGGCCAAGAACAGAACGACACCAATAAGACAGGCAACACTGAATACGGTAGCTACTTTATTGCGCTCGTTGATTAGCATCACGACTTCGTGCGCTCCAAAACTGTCAATGTGCACTGCACCTGACCAAAATCGACTTTATCTCCGGTAATCAGTGCCGCGCCTTCCTCCGACACAGCCACACCGTTGACCCGGGTACCACCTGTTGATCCCAAGTCTTTGATATGCAAATAATTTTCTTTAATATAAAGTTGGGCGTGCTGTCGACTCACCGTGTCATCGGCAATCACTACTTGCGCTAGCTCAGGATTCCGCCCCACGACTAGGCCATTCTGACGCTGCATCAGATCTTTACCCAGCACCAGAAAAGCAATGGGCGCGTTAGAAGAGTCACGGCCTTCAAAACGGCAGTCACCAAAACTGGCGGATGCCGCCAACAGGGCTTTGCTAGCAACAGACAAGTCCTTGCGGCGCTTGATTAACAGTAATACCGCAATTAGCACCCCGATCACAATCGCAGCCACAGCGCCCCAGAACAATGTTTGGTTCTGCTTCTTGATATGGGCATTTTCCGAATCGATCAATTCTGCATTGCTGTTGATATCAGCAACAATGGTCGTGATCTCCTCTCGCTCTTTTTCCGCATCTTCGCGGGCTTGGCGTTCTTGTTGCGTATCCTCCTTGGCTTTATCCGCATCAGCCTTGGCTTTTTTTGCTGCGTCTTCCGCTTCCTTCGCCTGTTTTTTAGCCGCTTCGACTTCCTGCTGTTTGGCGGCTTCAGCAAGTTTCTGCTGCTCCACGACACTTAGGCAAGGGGAATCCGCTTTAAGTGGAGAAATAGATAGCGAGGCCAAAAAACTTTCAAGACGGGAGAGTGGCACAGCAGTAGCACCCACAGGGGTGTGAGCTCGCCAAAGCTCTTTGAGAGTTGCCCCTGGCTTGCTCCTGATCACCCCAGACAGTTGACCACAGCGATTCACCAGGGGGGCACCATAGCCACCGCGACCCATAGCTGTCACCAACTTCACATAACCAGTTTCCTCTTGGGATGTATCGAACAGCGCTTTGGTCCATTTCAGCTCTGGGACAATCACTGCAACAAACTTGGGCTTGTTCGAAAATCCAAAAAAGGTACTACGTGGCGTTTCTTCGGTTTTGTGCCAATACCCAGCCACCTCCAGCGTGCCTTTGTCCGAGGCTGTATCTTGGGAAAAAATCAGAGGAGAAGACGTCAGAGAAGCCGCTCGCAGGACTGCCATATCACTGGCGGCGTCCGCCTTGACCATCACGGCCTGCAGTTTCTGCCCTTGACTATCAAGGACAACATATTTGTCAGCATGCTCAAGAAGGTGTGCACTGGTGATAATCACGCCGCCATCAGCAACCACCACGCCAGAGCCCTGGTTATAGAGCTCATCTCCCTTGTAGGCGAGGACCTGAACTACCGCTGTTCGCCATTCCGCGCTGATGCAAAGCCGGGGACTGGTGCTGGAGGCTGAGCAGCGGTTGCTGGACAGTGAGGCGGCGCTGGTGGATGCCCAACGCAATTACCAGATAGTCACCGGTCTCCATCGGCGCCCGTCAGTGGCCTTCTCGGAAGAACGTAGCCAACGACAGGTCATCGACTCCGGGCACCCTCTGCTGGGCTTCTTGCAGGATCAAGCGAAAAGCCGACAACTGCAGGCACAACTGGCGCGACACGATAGCGCCGGCAACCCCACCCTGTTCATGGGCATGCGCCGGGAACGCGGTAGCAGTGGCGAGGAGGATATCGACAGTCTCGGCATCGCCATCACCGTACCCTTTGGCGGCGGCAACTATATTTCCGCAAAAAGCAGTGCCGCGCGCCTCGCCGCCACGGAAGCGGAAGTCCGTGTCATGCAGACCCACCGAGAGTTGCAACAACAACTGCACGAGGTGGAGCACCAGCTGGAATC
>JGI24524J20080_1000332_pt1 | contig 17642 bp, 11 predicted proteins | sample LinPmetageLP49_FD_20080 | JGI IMG/M metagenome (IMG submission 20080)
GCTCTATTGCCAGTATATGTTCCAGATGGTATTCCTGGAGTATTCATTATGTTTTTCATATCTTCATCAGGACCAAAATCATCAATTTCTTTTAAACGTTTCTTACCCTCAGCAGTTGTCATGTCTAAAACCTCAGCTTCAACTTCTGGCTTAGTCTCTATGATAGGTCTAGCAAATTCTCTAGCGTAAGCTTCATTTAACCCTAGTTGTACAATTTTTCTATCAAAAATAACTTCTGGAGAGTTTTGTCTATTAACAGCTACTTGAGCACCAACGTAGTTTCCAATAATTTCAGATCCATTTTTCTTATAATCATTAACTGGATCTTTCATGCCATAGGGATTATTATCCCATAAGTTTTTAATTTGACTTTGTATTGGATCTAAAGAATTACCATCTTTATCTTTTACTTCATTGTAAACAGCTAAGGTTTGATCTAAGACTTGTGGATATATACTTGTAGAATAATCTTGGTTATTTAATACAGCTTCTTGGTCATAATTAGCAATTTCATCTAATACGTTATTGCCATCTTCAAATGTTATTATACCTTGTTCATTAGGCTTTATACCTTTAGTTTCAAATACTTTTTCTACTATAGTTTGTTTATTTTCACCACCAGCAGCCATGTTTTTAGTAACATCAGCCATGTCTCCATTGGTTTGTATTAGACTAACACCGTTTGGCGACATTAAGTTTGCATTAAACTTATTCATATCAAACTTAGGTTGTCCTTTTAATCCAAACTCTATTGAAGTACCGTCTTCATTTAATGATGCTTCAAAGTTTTTAAACTCTGGATCCATTACTAGGTTTTTACCCATTTTAAATATATCATTATCAATTGAATGAGCATTAATAGATTTAGGACCTCCTCTTGGAACATCTAGTGAAGCTGTAAGTTCGTTTTTCATGTTGTTTAAGCCTGTCATAGTTCCTTTTAAACCATCGGCAAGCTTTAACATTGAATTAGCATAAAATTTATTTCCTTCAGCAATATGTTTTAAGTACTTATCTTTAGCATCCATACCTAGCTGTTGCAAAAAAGCATTAGGAGCAGAAGGCTTTTTTAAGTCTGCAACTTGCGATTGATTTTGCTGTGCTCTAAATAAATCTAATTCATCTAGTATTTGATTATTTTGAGCTTGAAGTGTCTTAAAGTTTAAACTATCTTTACCATCTTCTCCATCTTCAGCTGTAGCTTGTGGTCCATATAAAGAACCTAAGTCATCATTAAACTTTGATATTTCAGCATTAGCTTGTTTTAAGCCAGCTGATTGATCTATTATTGCCGGTTGTCTGTAAGTTCCCATATTCTATTATTTACCCAGTTACTGATTCAAATCCACCAGCTAAAGTTGTAGCAGATCCTGCTATATTACCGAAAGCAGCATATTTAGCTTGTCTCATGTCCATTTCCGTTTGTCTCTCTTGGTCAAGCAAAGCTTGTGTTCTATCTAGCTTCATTAAATCTCTTGATTCTTGTCTTTGAAATTTAGTATCTTCACCACGCGCATATGCTTTTTGGTTAGAAGCTTCTTGTTGTTGTATAGAAGCAGATATACCTTGTTTGCTAGTTAAAGCTGCTTGAGCTAGTGCTGTTGCTCCACCTGAACCGCCTCCAGTAGCTCTAATAGTATCTAAAGTGTTAGCTAGTGATATATCAGCTTGCTCAGCTTGAAACTCAGAAGCTTTAGCTGCAACACCTAAATTAGCATAAGGATTACCTATTTTTTGTAAAGCTTTTTCTTGATCCGCTATAGAATCTTTAAGTATTTGTTGTTCTCCTTTAGCTTTTTTTTCTTTATTATTAGCATCTATAGCTACACCGGTACTTACACCTGCGGCTATAACTGTGCCTACTACTAATGCTGTTGCTACTGCCATATTTATTATTTTAAAATTTTAACTAATTCATGAGATGGTCTTTTATCTACGTGCCATCCTAATTTTTTATGTGTCTCTATTAGACCTTTATGTCTACATATACTAAAAGAATACTTGTACCCAAGATCTTTTATAATTTCTTCAGCTCCAGTTATTAATAACTCTAAAGCTTGTTTTCTATTACCTTCTCTATATTCTGGATCTGATATTATCCACTCTAATAAAGCTACTTTAGCATTTGTTAAGTATATAAATCCAGCTGCTACAGGTTTATTGTTGTTCTCAACTACAACACCTGTTTCAGGTAGAAAATCATCGGTAGGAGATACCCATTCAGGCCAAGCTTCCCACCATTTTCGTATAAAAGTTAAATCACCTTGCTTTAACTTTCTAATATTTAATTCCATTCAATTCTATTGTGACGATATGTTTATGTTAGTCGATGCTGCGAATATTTGTTTAGATCCGCCTAAGTCTGTAGTACTATCTGTTTCTAATTTTACTGTTGCAAAATATCCTTTAATTCCAGATATTGAACTACCAAAAGATACTTCTCCAACTCTAGCTGTGCTATTGTTTCTAATATTAGATACATATTTACCTTCTTTTAGTGTAAAACCAGCTCTTTGTATTGGCGGAGTTAATGTTGCTGGAAATTCATTTCCAAAGTTATCATAAGCACCTTCGTAGTAACTATTTATAATTACACTATTATCTGTATAATTTACATATTCTGATATACTAGCTGATGGATTTATGTAATTGTCATTAACTAATTGTTTTCCTTGTTCATCAGATATAAAACTTTGACCTTTCCAACCATTGCTTCCTTCATAACCTATGGTTAAAAAGTTTTTGTTTATATTTACTTGAGGATTAAAAACAAATGTTAAAGAAGAAGCAGCAGGTGCTGCACCATAATACACATTTCTATTGTTAGATGCACCACTAAAATAATGCTCGTATATTTCAGAAGAGTTAGTAGTAAAATAAGTATTTTTTAAACTAAATATATTATTAGGTTTGTAACTGTAAAAAGTTGGCCAACCTAAAATGTTCTCGTCCCAAGCTAAAGTATTATAGTTAGTACCATCTTCAAAAGTTCCTGATCCAGCTTTTTGCATAGAAACAACATATTCTCTATCATGTATATCCCAACCACCTATTATTTTATCTCTTTCAAAAGTTCTAAAAGTTAAATTAACACCAGCGCCAATTGTAAAGTCTACAGACTGTGTAAGAGTTATTCTTGTGCCACTACCACTTGATTGGCCGTTAACGTATATATCATACTCAACTCCATTTATAATCAACTGAGAACCTAAAGTAATTACTGGACCACTTACTATACTTATATAAGCTGGAAAACCACTAGAAGGATCGTAATCAGCTTGACCAGCTGCAGAAACAGCAGTAACATCTACAGCATCATTGTTTTCGTTTATTTCTTTTAGTTTATCTCTAAAAAAATTAGATAATCCATTTTCAGATATTTCAGTCATACCATCTCCTGATAGTCTTAATATAGAACCTCTATCTTTGTCTGCAAAATATTTTCTAAAACCATATACTCCAAAAGACTCTGGATTTTTACTTATTCCAAATTCACCTGCATATGGACTTAACTGGCCTATTACTGTTCCAGGAGGCAGAGTTTGTGTACCACCTTCAGACGTATATATAGTGTCTTTATCTATTAAAGCTCTATTTACTTTGTCTTCTTGAAAAACTATTAAATTAGTGTCTTCAGCATAAAGTTTTTGTATGCTACCTTTTTGTGGATCTGCTGCTTTAGTTATATTTTCTCCTACTGAAAAAACATTGGTTTCGTTTATACCAGTTCTAGAATTATAAATACCAGAGTATATTAAAGCGTTTGGTCTTTTTTCTTGTGCATTAAAATCTTCTTTTAAATAAGCTTTAGCTCCATAGTCAACTGATACAGCATTAAAGTCTTCTTGATACCTAGAACCTTCTATAAACCAGTTTTCTACCTCATCATAGCCAGTAGTTCCAAAAACAGGCGAGCTAGGCTCACTACCGCATCCAGAAGGAAATACAGGCCAAGCTGTGCCGGTCGGAGCAGTATCAGTCCATGTTAATCCAGGAAAATTAGAAGCAATACCACCTCTCCACTCTTGAGGAGTTGCAAAATTACCATATGTATAAGGAACACCAGCATTATTACTACCAGGAGTTCCTGTGTATATAGTCTTTTTTAACCAAAAAGAATTGAAATAACTAACTTCTAATTTAAAATATGCCATTTTTTATAATATTTGAATCCAAATTGAATAAGATTTACTTATGAAACCTGTTGATCCATTACAGTCTTTTATAACAACCTCTAGTAATACTCGTTGACCAGGGTTATTTTGCAAAAAATCTGTGTCTGAAGTTATTGCTATATAATAATCAAAAGCATTGATACTTAATGGAGGACCGCCGGGTATAAGAGTACTTGAAGATGCTTGAACTAATGTAAAGTAAGGAGTGTTAAATTTTGTACCATCATTGCCTTCACCTGACGGTGCTGAAGGGTTTAGTACTGCAACTTTTTCAACTATTAATTCCTCTTGTTTAAGAGTATTACTTGCAGTTCCATTAAAAATTGGAGCAATTGGAGTTACTGGAATATTTGATTGAGTATTAAAAGCACCTATTACATATCCTGGACCTATTATATCTTGATTGTGCACATCAAAAACAGATCTAACAATATAAGGATTATTTATACTACCTATCCCTGGGTTAACAAGTGGTAATGTTGTAGAAGTGTTTCCATTGCTGCCCTCATACCAGCCCCAATCAGAATGACTTTGCGTAGCTATACTACCCAGAAGTGAGCCAGTTGAACTTCCTATTGAAGGGGGTTCGTTTGTTAATAAACAGGTTTTAGTAACTATATTATTACCGTTAGCAAGTATTCTTAAATTTATATTAAAAGTTCTTGCAGCAGAATCAGCTCCATAGTAAAAGTAAGTGTTAGATCTTAATCTATATCTTAATCCAGTCGTGTTTAAAAGATCAAAAGGAGCTGGGTTTAAAATATTACCGTTGCCATCTGTGACACTTGCTAATTCTATTGTGCCACTCAACATCAAAGCATTATTAGAATCAACAGCTTGAAACTCTCCACCTATCCAAGAAGTAGCAGCTGCAGGATAAGGTATTTGAGTTTCTTCTAAACTAAAAGATATTGGAATTGGTGGCGCTGTTGGAGTTCCTATATCAACACCTATACCACCACTTGATCCATTGTTTATAAATTTATTTAATTCAGCTATAGTGCCTGAAGTACTAGTTTCCCAATATATATCTAATTCAGACTCTACTGGATTTGTTTCAAAAACGTTTAAGTTTTTTGAAAAAGATCTATCAAGCTGTAAAGCTGGATTTCCTTGAACTCCTGGAGCAAAGCCTACTAAAAAGCTTGTTTCTAGCTGCGCAACGAAAGGATTTGCACTGGCATCTAAATATAATGGATCAAAATAATTTGTGCCAGGACTAGCAACATTGTTATTAGGATAAGAAGAGTTTTTTCCAAACAATCCTCTTTGACCTACCCAGTCTCCTAAATCTTTATAAGACAATATAGAGTTTACTGTAAATTCATTTTTAAAAGTTACTTGAGATGACTCTGAAAAAGCTGGAGTTGGGTTCCATACTGTAGGATAATTAGTGGCGTTTGATATATATTTTGTTACAACTCTAGGATATAATAAAGTTTCACTTCCATATATGGTTTCTGTAGGCCCTACGTCTGACAACTGCTTAGGAACTTTATTAACATTATCTCCAAATAATGATATATTAGAAACAGCTGCAGGGTTTCGATAATTTAATCCAGTGCTGTCAATAGCAGCGCTTCCTAACTCTCTATCTAAAACTATTTTTCCAGACGTTGCACCAGGTGTAAACACGTTATAATATTCTTGTTCTTTTTGCTGAACAACTATTTTATAACTTAAATAACCTAACGGATTACTTGAGTTAAAAATACCTGGATAACCGTCTATTTTATTTGAAGGTATTAAATCATTAAATTGAACTTTTAAAGTATTACCTGGCCAATTTAATACACTTTCTATATTTTCATATGGAGCATATAAACTAGAGTATTCTCCAGTTGCTGAATTTATAATTACAGATTCATTTCTAAGTATAACATTAGAAGATCTTCCATACCTGTCCACTAACACAACTCCAACTTTGTATGATCTGTTTTGCTTTACGGTGTGGTTAATGTATTCTCTTCTTATTCTACTTCTTTCTGGATTACCTAAAGTTTGATCACCATCAACAAATTTTGGACTTATACCTAGGTTATAGTTTAAGTTTTCTGGAGAGGCGTGTTTTTCAATAAAATTACCATAAATTATTCTATTTCCAGAAGCAGCTTGAGCAATTGCTTTTATAGGAACTTTGTCATGTATTCTTAATGAAACTTCACTAGGTAAAACTTTATAAGGTTTATTAGATGTATAATTATAAGAATAAAACCTATCACTAGAAGTAAAATTATCTTCTACACTTATTTCATCAACTACTCTTATAGTATTACTATCTGATTCTTTTAATAATATCTGTACTTGAGAAACTTTAAACTGACTAGCTAGTTGAGATTGAAGTATTCTATCTCCAGACAATGGATTAGATCCGGAAGTATTAAAACCTGTTGGCATATTTATTACAAGATCTGCTTTTGTTATTTGGTTTTCCATTAACTTTAAAACTCCACTTTCAGCAGTGTTTTTTTCATCTCTTCTTGTTTTAGTACCACTATAAGCACTATCTAAAAAGTACCCATATTGTTTTGGAACAAATAAAGGTTGACTAAAGGGAGCCATTAAAGAGTATTCATTATCATCATACTTAAAACGATAACTAAATCTTACAAATTTATTTTTTAAATAATTTTTATCACCAGAAAAGTTAGCATCGTAATATGGGTTTAATTGCTCAAACTGAAGTATATTTCCAGAAGAAAAAGCAACATTTCCAGGACCTATTAATGATGCGGCTGTGTCGTTAGCATTGGTCATCGCGGCTGCGCCCGTAGAACCAGAACCTACTGGATATTCAAATTGTATACTATTTGAAGGAGGTCCACCAAATATATTAGTTATTTTAAAATACCCTAACTCTGGCTTGTTTATATTTAAAAATCTTGTTGTTGTATTAGTTATGTCTATATCAACTGTACCATAACTTATTTGCACTACGCTTGCAGTTGGTGAGCTTACTACAGCTGAAGAGTTAGCTGGAAGATACTCACTTATAGTATCTTTAGCAGTTGGCATATTAGTACTTTGGTTTATAAAAGATATAGGACTAAAAGGAGCAAATTTAGCGACTGAAATATGGTCTTCATTAGTGTAGTAAGTAGTATCGGCTATAGCTGTTTCTACATTTATTTTTCTAGGTTGATTTCTATTGTCTGTAAAAAATAATAAATCTTCTATTAAATCAACACCTAACATTAAGTGTGTTTTAGAAAAGTTTAAAAAATTACCTTGGACTATTATGCCGCTAGCGGGATTACCTCCTGTTAAAGGACCTTCTATATATGCTATAACACATTGAGAACCTAGTATTACACCACCAGCAGGATCGTTCAAATCACCTTGTGGAAAATTACTTAATTGATCAGGTGATGAATCACTAAAGTTAGTAGCAAAAATAAATATCCTATCTTTATTTGTGTCTATATAATATCCTATTATTTCTGTACCTGCTCTAAAATTAAAATTTGAATATTGAGAATTTCCTAATATGTTTTCAACAACACCTTCGTCAGGACCTTCACTTTTGCTTACAGATATATTTTGACCATCTCTATATTCTCCTTGAGGTAGTAATCTTTCATCTAGGTCTTTATTCATTTTAGACCCGGTAAATAAGTTCCTTACTTCTGGCATATTAGTGTTTTATCCACTTAGACTTACCTCTCATTACTTGAGATATTTCTCCAAGTTTAATATTTGATAATCTTATTTTAGCATTTCTTAATTTAGCAGATCTGTCTTTTTTAAATCTAGCAACTTGAAACTCTTGAACGTTAGTTCTACTGGCAATTATAGAGTAAGCTATATGAGCATACATTGCATCTTCTGCCATTTTAGGTATCTTAGTGTCTATATCATAAGCTAATCCATCAGATATATATTCTAATACTATAAGTTTATCAACTAAGTTACTAGAAAAAGTAAAAGTACCTAATCTTTCATTTAATTGAAACCAACCATTTGATTGACTAGTTTGAGGTTCTAGCCCATATCTTTGACCATAGTTTAACTTCCACCAAGCATAATCAAATATATACATATTATCATTTGTTCCACTACCAGATATATTGCTATCGTTAGCTGTATTCCATCTTTGCTCTGTCAGAGATTGCTCTGCTAAGTTATTTCCACCAAACTCGTTCTGTGTTGGTATACCTTGAGAATCTTGAAGTGGTAAAGTGTAAGGACTATTGGTTAAATTATTTACTGGATATATTATATGTTGAGCTCCAGAGGCGTCTACCCAAGATAATCTTACGTAATTAACATAGTCTTGCGGTATCGGAACTGATAAGCTTGTAGGTATTGTTAATTCTTGAGATTTAATACTTTTTAAAGTGTCGTAACTAAACTCTTGTAAGCCTCTTTTAGCGTGGAATAGTACATCTGATTTTTTAACTCTTGGTATTATTTTATCAATTCCAACGTATCCTACTATAAAATTATTTACTATATCTTTTAAACTTATGTATGAGTAACTGCCATAATTAGCACCTACAGCATTGCTTTTTAACTCAACATATACATTAGCAGCTGTGTAAGTTCCTGTTAAAGTTATTATGTTGTTTAAAGAGTCAGATATAAAAGATAAGTTTTCAGCTTGAGCAACACCGTCTAAGTATATTGCATAATTAGACGCTTGGCTAGTTTGAACACCTAAATTGTTATAAGCGCTTACTACGCTAGTATCAAATGTACATGTAAAGGTAGGATTTACAACGGCATTTAAAGATGTGAAGAGTTGTTGTCCAGAGTAATATTGCGCGTTTGTTTCAGTTATTAATCCCATTTATTATGATTTTTCATTTTGAGTGTCTTGGTTTAATTGAGATGAAGCCGCTTGAATAACCGCTTGATCTCTTATTATAACTCCTGCATATTGTAATATTTTTAATATAAGTTCTGTTTGCTGCATTTCACTTATTTCAAAGTTAACTGATCCAGTTGTTGGTATAACTGGAGTTAAAGTAAATCCAGGTGTTCCATCCCAAACATACTGACCTAAAGTTCCAACTCCATATCCCCATATAGGATCAAGTGGTTTTCTTATGTAGTTAAAACCTACGTCAGCGTTGGAAGGAGTTGATATAGCTGGATAAACCGTTAATTTATTTTGTTGATAAATAGCTATTGGATTATTAATGCTTGGTTGCAATAATGGTGAAAGAATTTGTTGATGATATTCTCTTTTGCTAATTATTTCTATTTCAGGAGATCCTATTGCTTTTTCGTAAAAAGCTGATCCAAATCTATGTAGGTCAGTTGGCAAAGTGTATACATTACCAGCAACAGCAGATGCGGATGCGTTTTTTCCAAATATTTGAAACTCGTCTCTCATCTTGTCCATGCGAGAGGCAAACTCTACATCTGTTTTTGGCATACGTGTGTATTGGTTATATTGTTCAAAAAAGTCTTCAAATATTTCTAATTGAGCTTGAGCACCTACTTTATTAAACTCGTCAGGCGTTAAATATCCTCTTTGTTCTTTATTCAAGACAGTTAACACTGTGGTATATACCGTATTTACGTTTATTGCCATTTTAATATTTTTAAAAAAAAAGGGTGGCGATAAAACCACCCTTAATTATAATCACTTGTTATTTAAGTTTTTTATCTATTGATTTAAAAACTTCAACTCCTTCGTCTGTCTTTAAGAAAGCAGCAAACGCTGAGTATGGATTTTCTTCAAAAGGTACTTTCATTAATTTTTTACCATTAGAAGCCCAAGAAAATGTTCTTTGATCTTGTGATAATGTAATTATACGTTCTTCAGTTGCTTTAACAGCAATGTTTCTTAGTTGTATATTTTCATCATTAGCAAGTTGTAAGAACAAAGTAGGATTACTTTTAGCAAATACTAATAAATCTCTTTTAAGCTCCTTAGAACTCATCTTATTAACTTCAGAACCAACTTCAGTTCTTAATATAGCTTCTGCATGGTCAATATCTAGTTCTCTAGACAAAGATAATGCTTGAAACTCATGCTCTAAATATTCTAAATCATCAACAGCTTCTTTAACATCATCTTTTTCTTCATATCTTTTATTTAACTGCGGGTGATATATAGATAATAGCTTTTGTAAAGATTGTTTTTCTTTAGGAACAAATAGAGTTCCATCTTTAAATATTATATGCTCCATAGTACATTCTCCTTTTTGTTCTTCAACAAATGGACTATTTTGATTAGAAGCATGTCTAATTTCTTTTTGTTTACCTTCTTTAGGATCAAACCACAACAAAGGAAATCTTCTTGTATGTCTTGAGGGTAAAGTATAAGTCAACGGTGCATAATCGTGTGTAAGATAATAAAGTCTATCTTTTACCTCCCAAGTATCTTTTTGCACTTTAGGAGTTTCAACGATTTTTTCAACCGTTTCTACAGCTTTTGCTGCAGGTTTTTTGTTTGTTTTTTCCATAATATAATATAATATAATAATTAAAAAAGATCCTGCCGAAGCAGGACCTTATTATTGTTAAGAGCTATTTATAAAGTTGCTCCAGCTATTGTTTGTCCTTCTACTTTCATATTAGCAACAGGTGCATTAGCACCACCATCTAAACCACATTTTTCAATTGCTGAAATAACGTTATTTATAATGATGTCTTGTGTTAACACAGCAGCAGCGCCATCGATGTATCCATCAGCAGCAACTGTTAAAGTGTGAGATAAAACCTCAGGTACGCTATCAGATGAAAAAACTACATCACTGTATTTTATCTCTACTGAAGTTGCGCTTGCAGATTTAACAGTGATAATACCTTCAACAGGTAATAACAATGATGAACCTTCGTTTGCTTCGTTTCTTGTAAATTTTATGTAAGCCATAATTTCTATATTTTAAATGTTAATAATTAAGATGTAAACAATACAAAATTGTTAGCAGCTTGTGTTACTAAACATCTTTCAGATAGATAATGTACTTCCATAGCATCAAGAGAAGAAGTATAAGCACCACCAACAGAACCAGTGATCCATGACTTCATTCTTCTATCATCAGTTTCAGAAGCTCTATATCTTACATGTAAGAAAGGACGTCTAATATTAGATCCTAACATTTGATCGTAAACTGTAGAAGTTCCAGCAGGAACTAACACACCTTTGATATTTGTAACCATACCTCTTGTAGAAGCATCGTTTAAATATTTCCAGTCAGTTTTATAGAAGTCATAAGAACCTCTTCTAAAACCAGAGAACCCAAAGTTAAGAGCCATTTCTGATTCATTATCAAATAAACCGTAAGATGCAGCAGCAGTAGAAGCAAAACCTCCACCAGCTTGAGCAGCAATCATATCATCAAAATCAAGAGCAGTAGCTCTGTCTAAGAATAACATGTTTTCTTCAATAGCACCTTGTAAATCTAGTTGTTGTAGTATTGCATCAAAGTCTCCTAATGCACCAGCTCCAGGAGCAGCAGCACCAGCAAATCCAGAATATACATTACCTCTAGCGTTTAGAGATGCGAATAAACCTTCAGTACCTGTACCATAGTTATTAGCAGCAGTGTTAACAGTAACACCAGAAGCAGCAGTAGCTTTTTCACCTTCAACCATAGCCATTTCAAGATAATCTTCATATCTTAATCTAGTTTCTGATTCAGCTTTCATATACCACAAATATCCAGATGTACCATCTTCAGTAGCAACCTCGATCCAACCGATCTGAGCAGTGTCAGAACCGTTTACGAAATATTTATCTTTAATGATAATTGGTCTATTGCTAAATTGAGTTACTTGAGGAGTAACAGAACCTATCATTCCTTCAGTACCTTTAGCAAAATCAGAACCGTAAACAAATACTTTTAAGTCTGAGTTACCTAATGCTCCAAAAGTAGCAGCAGTATAACAAACAGCAGTAAAAGTAAAAGTTCCAGGTGCTGGAGTAGCGTCGTTAGCAGCTGCAGTAACCAAACCTTTTAGTGTTAACCCAGAAGCTGGATCAAATACTACTATACTTTGGTTGATTCTTACAACTACTTCGTTAGGAGCAGCTCCAAGAGGCGTTTGCACAGTAAAAACTGTACCAGCCGCGTTGTCAACTTTGTCTACATTGTCATAACCAACATGTAATCTATTTTGTTCAGACCAAATTACTTGATCCGATGTCATTGGCATTTCAGCGCCAACCATTCTTAAGAAACCTGATAACGTTCTGTTACCAAATCTTTCTACTTCTTGCTCATAGAGCTCAGGTAGGTATTGTTGTGCAAAATCTGCAAAATTAGCTCCAGCTGCATCATTCCACTGTAAATAGTTAGTGGAAAGGATCGATTGATCTTGAGTAGGTGCTAATCCAGCGTTCGTTACATTGAATTGTCCCATTATATTGAGTTTTTATTTTTTTCTTATTTTTAATTTAGCACTATTTACTCCGCTAACCGCTTTTATTTTCATGCCACCTAAAAATACCGCATCTGGATCAGGAGATAATCTTGGTTCAGAATTAATGTTTTTAGATTTAGCAAACTCTGTTTTCACAGCATCAGCTTTTCCTTGTTCATAAAAGTGACTAGCTATAGTGTCTATGTTTTGTGCCGCAAACAAAGATTTGTGGTAGTTACTTAAATCTGTAATTGCCCCATCTTCATTTAAGAACTTCTTAAGAAAATTTGCAATATCATTTTGATTTTTTGCTAACTCATTTGGATTACTAACTTGATATTTAACGTTTTTGTCTTTTAATTTAAAATCAAAACCTTTGAAATCTTCATTAAAAAACTGATTCGATCTATCAATAAAATCTTCACGAGTTTTATTTACCTTGTCTTGCTCACTATTGTATCGATTGAAAAAATCCATAGCTTTTTGTTGCTCTTGAGTAACGCCCGGTCTCAACTTGATCTCGTCGTAATATTTACTCTTAGTTTGCTCTAAAAAGTTTTTGGCCTTAGCAACCTCTTCCTTTATTGCAAGCTTTCGCTTACGTACAGTTTTTTCATCATCTTCTTCCTCATCATACGAAAATTCATCATTAAGTAAAAACTCAATTTCTTCATTATCTAAGTGAGGTTTAGATTGTTTATAAAATTCTTTTAATAAAGTAACATCGTCAGCTGATGAATAATCAGCATTTAACCTTACGTAGTCTTCAACTGTTCCACCTGTTTCTTCCATGAACGAAACTAGTTTTTCGATATTTTCTGGTAAAGGTTTGCCTGTTACTTTTTCATCTCTTATAGCTTCTTTTAATTCACTAGTAGCTTCTTTAACTTCTTCTTTAACTTCTTCTTCTTTTACTTCTACTATTGGCGAAACTATTTCTTCGGTGCTCCGTACTTCTTCAACCACTTCTTTGCTACTTGTCTCGTTTTTCTTTTCTTCGACAATAACATTGCTATCATTTGTGCTTTGTGTTTGAATGGCATCTTCTTTATTTTTATTTAAATCTATCTTAGCTACTTCAGTTTCTTTTACATCTAGCTTTTTAGATAAATCTATTTTGTTAGATTCTGGTTTGTTATTGGATAATTTTTTAGGACGCTTTTTTATTTTAAAGTCACCCTCCTGTGGTATGTTTTCTTTATTTTCCATGATATGATATTATATAATAATTCGCCTAGTCATTAGGCATTTCAAAATTGGTTGGCAATGTGCCATCCTGTCTTTGTTGTATTAGTTGACTTTGTTGAGTTGCTTGTATTTTAGTTCTTTCATCTTTACGATCTTCTATGAAAGCTTCTTTATCTTTCATTCCTTGAACTTCCATAGATTTCAACTCTTTGTCAAAACCGTACTGTAATTGTATTAATTGCTTTTTTAATTCAGTTTCGCTCTGCATTCTTTGTAATTCAAATTGAGATTTTCCTTGCTCTATTTGTAAAGTAGTTTGTGCTAAAGCTTGTTGTTTTTGAACTTCAGCCATAGCTGCTCTTTCAGAAGCTTGTGCATTTGCGTCAGCTTGAGCTTTTATATTAGCTAAATTATTTTGTTGATCTTTTTCAGCTTTTTGTTCTTGTTTAAGTTTTAATAACTTATTAGCTAGTTTTAGATTTTTTATCTCTCTAATTTCTATAGCGTCTGGTAAACTTATTGACTGCTGTTGTAGAGCTATTTGTATGTTTTGTTCAAGCGATGCTTTTGCTTCTTCATCTGGTTCAACCTCTAAATATATGCCAAAATCATGTAAATGAAGATTTTGTATTTCTTCTAATGTTTTAACATTGTATAAACTTATGCTATCTATTAAACTTTCTCTTAATAAATCAAACTGTATACTATCAGCAACTCTTAATGATATATTTTCACAAGCTCTTAATGTTAGAAACAAACTAGCATTTAATATATGTCTAGTTGCTACATTTGAATTAGCTGCAGCAAGTTTTTGTAAACCAACTAATGATTGCTTATCTGGCATTGTGCCATCTCTAGCTTCATTAAGTCCGGTTACATCTCTAATCATTTTTAAATAATACTCATACGTTGATATAAGAGAGTTTATTTTTTGTCCACCTGATGAGGTGTTTAGCTCTTGTATTGGAACTTTACCTTGGTTAATATCACCGTCTTGAGTCATTGATCTACCAACTATAGAACCTGTTTGAAAATACATGTTTAAGGCTTCTGCTGGATTATAATTAGTTCCATTACCTAAATCTACTTCCGCTAAACCATCTACGTCCATAAACACGCCATCAGGAACTACTCTAGAAAGTACTTGCTGTAGTTTTAAAGAAGTTAATTGAATCATATCAGCAAAACCTATCATACGCTCTACAGTTGACTCTATACGACCTTTATACATATGAGGTGCAACTAATTGGTAATTCATATTAACTTTAACAGTGTTTGAATAAGGTCTAGTCATATTCTCCGCTATCTTCCAGTCTAGCATTATATCGTGTCCTAATATCTTAGCTCCAGAATACAATACTTCTATTGACCTAGATACTTTATCAAAATTATCGCTTGGTGGTGGGTTGAAAAAGTCAGGCTTTTCTAAAGCTTTTTCTAAACCGTTTTCAGTATATTTTATTTTATATACTTGATCCATATAAGTTTTATATTCAAAATATAATACTTGTACAGTATTATTATTATCTTTACCTGTCCAGTTTCTAGTGTAATTAGTATTACCTGGAAATTTTTGTATTTGTTCTAATTGCTGAGTAGTTAACTCGGGAAACTCTTTCTTAAGCTCTGGTAAACTAATGTTTTTAACTTCGCCAACATAGTATATATCTTCAAAATTTGGATCTTCTGTGTAAGACCAGACTAAGTTAGCTGGATCAACATAGTCAACAACAATACCTTCTGATTTATTCCAAGAAGTTTTAACAGCTCCAATACCTAATACAACTAAATCTCTATTAAATCTAGCTCTAGTTAAATCGTATTTGTTTTTAGCTAAAGTATTTTCTATTAATTCTTCTTCTGCTATTTCTATAGACTGTTTGTAGTCTAGCTGCATGTGTATCTCTAACTCTTCTTCTGTTTCTGGAGCTCCTGCAGGCGCTTCTTTTAAGTCTATACCTAGTTCTTGCTGCATTGTTTGAATAAACTCTCTAGCTTGAATATCTCTGTATATTTTATTTGCGTATTCAGTTCTTTTCTTTTGTGAAGCTGGATCTTGAGAAAAAGCTTTTATTTCGTACATCTTATCTGACATACCATTTACTACTATATCTACAAATTTAGGTATAACAGGAACTGGTTTCCAGTCTAAGTTTAAATAAGACAAATCACCATTAATAGATAGCTCGTCTTTATATTTCTGAACAGATTGCTCTCCTCTGGCATAAAGCCTTCTTTGGTGAAATATAGTATAATTAAAAGAATATCTATTACCACCGACTCCTTGACTAAACCATTCACCTTCTATAGCTCTTGCTACTTGCAGACCATATTCTGCAGTCATTTTCTCTTCTTGTGGAATTACTTGATCTGGAAAAGAGCTTCTAGTATTAGTGTATATCATTTATTTATTAATTTTTGAAAGAAATCCATCGTTATTATACTTTTTTATTCCTAAATTTACTTTTTTTAACTTTCTGTCTGCTATTGGTTTATATTTATTTCTATTACAAGCCATGATAGCAAGTCCAGAACTAATAGATGCATCATGTTTTGTTCTATTGTTTATATTAAATTTTCCCCAGTCTTCTAATGTATCTTGATGATACATGTTTCCATATCCATTTTCATTTAAACCAACATAAGTATCAATGTAGGCTTCAATAGCTGCAGCGTGTGCTTGTTTAATATCTTCACTAGAATTAGGTATACCACCTATTTCTTTTTCTGTTGTAGATAATTTATTCCAAATTTTATCAGGACGATTCATTGAAAATCCTCTATAACCTCTACGTTTAAAATAATATAATAATCTTGGTTTGTTATTTTCACAAAGTAAAGGCATGCCATAAAAAACACAAGCCATAAGTACATCTTCAAAGAATATTTCAGCTGTTTGTGGTCTTGATATATATTCTAAGAAAAAATGATTAGATGGCGCTTCGTCCATAGAAAACTTAGTTAATCCATGTAAAGCTCCTTTAGAACCTCTACCATCAACAGTTCCTGATATATCATAACTATCGCAGCCGAAAGCGCCTATATGATCATTACCTGGATATTTAGTTCCATTTTTCATAATAACTTGATTTTGAAGTAATTTAGGCGGCACCCAACTAACCTTAAATCTGCCATCTTTATTTGGCACAAATATTACTTTTGTATCTTTAACACCATTTAACCACTGAAAACTACCTTTAGTTATATTTGTTCTATTGTTAAAATCCTCGTTGTAATCTACTTGTTCATATATTTTAGTAAGATTAAAAAGACTTTGTTTAGTTTCATCTCTAAAAGCATGTTTTTCAGTTCTTGGAAACTGTCTATAATATTCGTTTAAACTGTCTTGATCAGACTTTAATCCTTCTACTTCGTTTTCCCAGTGCTCAATAACTCCTGTTGTAATGTTAAAACCATCAACTCCTTTGACTGGATTTTTACCTCTAATGAAGACAGGTAGTCCATGAGTATCGATGAATCCCTCGTAGTTCCATTCCATAGGAACGAACAAGCTATAGAGTCCAGAAGATGTTTGTCCGTTTCTATTTCTTTTAGTAACGTCTGAAGCGTTATATAGTTTTTTGAAATTGTTTCCACCTTTATCTAAAGCATTTGAAGTTGAGCCCATCATGCATTTGCCTACGATTCTAGATCCTAGTCTTAATGTAGTTTTTGTAACTCTCCAGTTATTTAATATATTATCAGGTCTTTCCCACTTACCACTTTCATCATGAGCTAATAGCTTCAGCTTTTCACCATCATAAGAGTTATCACCTGTGTTTTTCCAGTCAATAGTTGTATCAAGTCCGTCTAGTTCTCTTAATTGCTCATTGCTCTCAAGCTTCCTTCTAGTAAGCTTCGAAGCTGGAACTCTGTATGCAAGTTCTGTTTTAGGACGATCCATACCGTCCTGGATCGGTTTGAAGAAAAACGGATAGTTAACGGATATTGGTACGACTT
>JGI24524J20080_1000344_pt1 | contig 16922 bp, 26 predicted proteins | sample LinPmetageLP49_FD_20080 | JGI IMG/M metagenome (IMG submission 20080)
ATGGACACGACTTTTGCTTCTTCCATGCGAGTTGCACCAAACGAGGCGCAGTAGAATACTTGCGTAGAATAAGATTTGTCAGCGCGTCTTTCGATTTCGCTGGTTACGTCTTTACCCACAGCCAGCTTGATACCGTCTTCGGCAAAAGCAAAACATTTGCGGATATTTCCTGATTTCGACAAGCGTGTGGACGTATGGAATTTGAAACCCATAAACGTGTCGATCTCACCTTGTACTAGCGCCTTTCATACCACTTCGGGTTTCCCCGCCATCCTTCGATGTTCGTGGTCTGGACTTTCTCTTGACCATCGCCTCAATGCGTTACGGCCCTGCCCGTCAAGTCTCTACACGTTCCCAGCCTATCTCTGGGCTTCGCTCGGGATTAGCATTTTAAAGCCTTCCCCGAATTTGAGCAGTTTTCATCTGACCGTTTCCGATCAGATAGGCAAAGTATTTACCGTGTTAAAATCGCTAGATGTGACAGAGGTAGTGCCAAGCAATGCCTCGATCTGATCTGGTCCCACAACAATGTGCCGCGGAATTGACGGATCAACAGATCCATCGTCCAGTTTCTTTTTTGCCGTAATGAGTTTGGCAACAGTCATATCTGCCGAGCCATTGGCAATTGTTTGGGTTAGCGCGGTGCTTGTTCCACCCGTTTTTCCCGTTAAGGCCGATCCAGTTGCGGCGGCGATAATCGAGTCATCTATGCTGCGTCCGATTGCGGCAGCAGCAGCCCTGGCATAAGTGCTCGTTGGATCAATTAACATTTGGACCTTATCGGCCTCGTCAATTAAATCTGCCCATTCATAGGTTTCTAAGGTAACCATTCTACGGTCATGGGGTGTTTCAACCAAAGGTGTATCTTGGTGGCGTGATGTTCTCTTTACAGCCGCACTAGCTCCGACATTATCGAAGAAGGCCTTCTCGCCAGTTACTGATTCCTCATCGACTGCGGCCCGTAAGATGGACCCCATTTGCTGCGAAAGTAGCTGGACGTTTGTGCTAAACTGTTGTGAGAACGCTGTAGTGATTTGAGTGCTCATTTCGAGACCCTTTCATTAGCGTTACAATGAAAGCGCTCCCCGACATCTGTCGGACGTGTAGTTCTGATTTTAGGTGTGTTGTGGGGGCTTAAAGCTTGTCCCGATTATTTGCATGCTTTTGACTGTGCCAGGGCCGTAGCTTGTCCGGCGGCGTCAATTGCCTGCGAATTAGTTTATTTCCTCGCCAGTTTTCATGTGCATAAGCCTGGTTACCTCGGCTTTTGCTGCCTCATGCCCTGGGTGTCGTCTTTCCCAATATGGTCCTTCTCCTGGTTTTCCAATGACTTCGCCAATTCTTGCGTCGATGTCATTTGGCGTCATTGCGCCAGAAGATTTCATGCCCTCGAGGGTGTCCTCACCAATCTTGCCTGAGATAAACTGCGAGATATTAACCATCATTCGTACCATTTCTGGGTGATCGCCCAGCGCGGAACCATCCGCGAGCTGCACATCAGCCAGGTCTGCCTGGCCGAACTCCTGCAAAACTGCGCTTGCGTTAGAGATCCGGTCATCAAAAGCAGGACCATACTCACGCTTGAGCTCCATCGTGGCGTTTTCGCGGATCTGATCGACCTGTCCGGTGTCTGCCTCGACCTGACCGCCCATTTGTTCGTTATACCAGTTCAGCAATCCTTGCGCTTGGCCTTGTCTAAGACCTACTTCGTGCGCTGCAGCTCGGAAACCGTCCAGCATTTCGGGCATGTCGGTCATACCTTCTGCTATATTGTTCTCTAGCTCGTACCCTTCGGGCGTTTCCGGCCTGCCAAGGCGCGCATCTACAGCCTTCCAATCTTCATCGGTGGCGTACTTGCCTGGGATTGGTACTTTATCCGCTCCAATCATCGACTGAGCGTTTACAAAGCTTTTCGCCAGCGCGCCCACATCGTTGATTGTATCTAGTGATTTGTGTCCCCGTATATCTTCAGGGATTACTGAGCGCCAATCATCGCTAACGGCTACAGACGGGGCTACCTCCTCAGAGACCTCCGCTACCTGTTCTTCACTCATAGCTTTGTGTATCCTTTATTTGTGGCTGTTCGCGCAGCATGGATTTGATAAATAGCAATACCGTGCGCTGCCCCTCTCGGTATGCTGTCTCGGTGGAACTTGTGGAAAAAGTGCTTTGGTGTTCGCTGAACCTGGCACCTAAATCCTCTAAGACCTTTTCTGCGTCACTGGTGCCAAATACGACCTTGTACAGATCTCTTAATTGTTCTGGCGTCACTGTTGCGGTACTCCCCCGCCCTGTAGGGCTTTAAGCATGGGCGCGGCTTCACCAGCGGCCTGTGCGGTTTGCATAATTTCTTGCTGTTCAGCTTGTTCTGCTGCCGCCTGTGCCTTTTCTTCGCGCATCATGGCAACCTCACGATCACTGCGCACTGCTGTGGCTGGCACTCCCAGGATCTTGATCAGGTGTTTACTGATACCGTCAGCATCAATGTAATCCATGATCTCGGGGTTTAGCTCGCTAAGCGGTGCCATGAGCTCCAAAAGGCGCGTCATGTCTTGAATATCGCCCTGGCGCTGGGCCTTGGCTAATGGAGAGACATATTCGATCTCCAGGCTTTGACCCTTCATAAACTCGGGCGCAGGCCGGAATGCTTTTTGCCGCTCAAGAATACTATAACTTCTGCTGATCAATGGTTGCAGCAGTTCCGCTTGGAGACGACCCAAAACCGGCCCGAGCAAGCGCATCTTCTCCTCAGATCTTTGGATAACTTCAGTCGCAGTCATTTGGGGGCCAGTACCCATGATAAGCTGATCAACATAGAAGGCAGACCGAATGGCCGTGCGGCGCTGTTCTTCCATATTAATGCCGAGAGGATTGTTTGCGCCAATGTTGAGCGGCTCAATGCGATCCCTGGTGCCTGATCGATAGAAATTCAGCCCTCCAGGAATAGTGCGAACAGGCAGGAGGAATCCGTCATCTGGCACAAGTAAAGGAGGATCTACTTGCTTTTGCGCAGCTCGGATCGTCACCTCAGACATGCGATTCAACATTTTTATATCTGCGAGGGCGGTCATTGAGGGCGATCTGCCATAGCCGACTTCAAACGACGATTTTAAATATCTCGGGCATGTATATGGGTTTTCGTCAAAGCCACCTTCGGACAGCACAATTTTTTCTTCGGGCTCAATATAGACAGAAGCATAGGTTTTATTATCGCTCGTAAGCTTGGTTATGTCCCGATCATCGCGCTCAAACACGCAATGCAGTAGCGTTATTAGCTCATAAGGATCTTTCTCAGCCTTCTTGAGGATCTTTGAGCTCATTTTTTCTGGGCCAAAGCGCCTCATTGCAGCGCGCACAGGCATTTTAAACTTGCGGAACACTGTATCGACACGGCCCCTGTCGTCTTCCGACAAGTAACATTCTTTTATGTGCCTGGTAGAAAACCGTAACTGCGTTTCCTCATCTTTCTCAATGAACATAACAGCAGTGCCGAACGTAATTAGGTCGTGATACAGTTCGTGGATCTGCTCTTGAAAATTAGATCTGTTGAACGCCTTGTACATAACGTCTTCAACGGACTGCAGCCATTCCATAGCCTCATCATCGCCGTTTAAATCGTCATCATTATAACGCAGGTTAAACCAGGACGTTGCGGAACTGGTCAACATACCGTGCAAAGAAGCAGACATTAGCTCTGCCGCATGAATTGCCGTGCCATCAAAGATCAATTCAGCACGCTTATCGCCTGGGGAACGCACTTTTGTTACGTCTGCCTTGCGCGGTACAACAAAATCAGCGATTTCCTGCCAGTGGCTTTCCCAGGTTGTGCGCTGTTGCTGCAAAGAATGCAGGCGACTTATGAGAAGATTTGCGAGCTTATCGGCCATTTAAGATCCCAACAATGTTTTCTTGGCGGTGTTCGCTGGACCAAGCACACCCATCGAGCTGGTGTTAATGCCGCGCTTCTTACGCCGCCGTCTTGCTTGCTCACGCGCATAAATAACCTCGTCGGGCTCAACGTCAGGTCCAGATGGTGCAGCAGATCCAGAAACGGCGGCTGGTGTTGCTCCGGCACCCAATAACTTAAGGATTGGCTTGCCAACTTCCTTGCGTACCTTCTTCACAACAGATGACGCGCCAGTGGACACAGCCTTGCCAACCGGTTCAAGCACCTCGTCCTCGATTTTATTGAGAACATTCTCTACCGGCTTGGCAACAGGCTTAAGGACTTCTTCCTCAACCTTCTCAAAGATAGGCTCAACAGCCTTGGCAACAGGCTTAAGCACTTCTTTCTCAACCTTCTGCGCACCTTTTTTCAGTGGCTTAAAGACAGGATCCGTGACCTCTTTTTTAACCTTCTTAAGAATAGGCGTGATCTTCTCGTCAATCGGATCCGTGACTTTCTTCACGACCGTCTCAACAGGCTTAAGAACAGGCTGCACGACTTCCTTTTTGACCTTGCTTAAGACCTTTTCCACCGGCTTGATAAGCGGCTTTAGAGGTTTGGCCAGGGGTTTAAGAGGCTTGGTGACTGATTTAACAGCCGACTTGACCTCTTTTTTAATCTTTCGAAACACGCTGCCCATCAGTACGAACCAGTATTATTTCCAGACAGCAGACTTGAATAGGCCACAGGCGCATTACTCATCACGCCACGAGCTCCGCTCCGTCGGCTTGTCGCTGTATTTGCCTTCTTCTTAGACTTCAAATTAGCTGCAGTGCTTTCCACAACGGAATTAGGGCGCACAACCGGCTCCGGTATTGCCGGTGGCGGCGGCGGCGGGGGTGGTGGCGCAGGCATTTTTGGCTTTAGAAAACCCATGTTACATACTCATTCCCAAAGGATTATAATTGCTGTCAGCGATCATTTGCGGTGGGCGTCCCTCAAACTGTCGATTTTCTCTAATGCCCACAGCCAGGTATCTAAACGCATCTGCTGCATGTGATGAGAAATCGTGGACAGGCGAGTTGCGAAAGCTTCTAAGCTTCTCGTTATACGCTCGATGATAGTGGCGCAGTGATTCAAGACCTGGCTTGCAGCGCTCAGCATCAAACCAGCAGCGCGGAATAACCATTTTTGCTGCATGAATACCGTCCTCCAGGGCCAATTTCGGAACAACGCGAAAGTTAATGCCAAGATCGTAAGCAGTCTCGCGCCTTGATTTTCCGCTACCCAACTCACGCACCTCGATGTCGTGCGGGGCATTGTGTGTACCGTAAAGATAGTCTTTCTCCTGCAGCACCCTGGCGTAATGCGGCAAGCCCTCGCCCCTGTTCTCATAGTAATCAATAACGTGAATGGAGCGCCCAACTACCTGTGCAAAGAATATGACCGTACTGTCGTTTATTCCCAAATCCCAAAACGTATCTACCTTCTGGCTGGGGTCATGCGGAACCAAACCTATTCTGCCTTGCTCCTGACTTTCCTGCAGCTCCTTCGCATAAATAGCACCAGGTGTGTTCGCGACCCAACTACATTCATATTCCTGCTGAAACTGGTCAGTCGTCATCATAGACCTCGCGGCCTCTAACTCCTCGTCATCCAACACGCCCGTATCTGAAGCCTTGTATAACGCAGTGTGCCAATCGTCCTGCTGCTCAGCAGCGCTGTAGAGATCATAGAACGCATTGTGGCCCCGTGGTGTACCGATAAACAGAGCATAGCCCTTACGGTCGCTTAGAGCGGGTCTGATGACCTCTGGAAATAAGCTCTCAGGCATATCTGCCATCTCATCAAGCACAACACCATCGCAGTAAATGCCACGCAGAGACGCAGGATTCTCAGAGCCAAGCAACTGGATCCTCGCGCCATTCGGTAAGTCACACCTCAGCTCAGTTTCGTGAAACCTAACCATCGGTATCTTGCCAGCGAAAGACTTCACGTAATCAAAGGCGATCTGCTTTGCCTGCCTGTAAGTAGGCGCAATGTAAAAGAACCTCGGATTGGGCTTCTCGCAAAGAATTGCATCACGCAGCAAATGATTAATAGCCATCACCGTCTTGCCCCACCGACGATGACACACAACAACGCCCCACCGCTTAGCAGAGAGCGCTCTGTGTAGCTCAGCTTGGCCACTGCGGGGGCTGTACGGTATTGCTATTTTCATGGGATCCTTAGAGAGACAGAGAGAGAGACAGAGAGAGTGGAGTAGCTTTCGAAGGTTATTATAGTATTAGTCGCGGGCGGGCGGGCCTGGGGGGCATGGGGGGGGGTCGATCGCCAAAAACCTGCCTCGATCCAGTCCCAACGGGGTGTTTACCCGTCACCAATCCCTGCAATTACAATACGTTAGACTACCTGGGTCGCAAGTCGGTCGCAAGGATTCAAGATGCCCGATCTCGCGCGCGAGTATTGACACAGCCACAGATAACTCGAACGCTATCCACCTACCCTGGCTATCCCTTATCTTCCCCTGCACTTACCTCTGCATTGCCCCAGCTAAGCGTGATCTGCCCTGAGCTCTGCTTGTTATCTTCGATCTGATCGCGAATGCCTGACGGCTGTAGCTGCCTGATATACTTGTCCTTGTGCTCCACCTCTAAGCGTCTCCTGCCTACCTCTGCCATTGCTGCACCTTTATCAGCGGGGAGCGGAGCCTCTACCAATTCAATGATCTGATCGCGCATAAGTTCACACTGCAACGAACGTGCTCGTCTGTACTGAGTGTAAGCCTCGTCGCTATCCTGGACGTGTCGCAAGATTGTGCGGAAATGTGGCAAGTCCTTTGTTTCTTTGCATATTGTAATCAAGCTCTTGCCATTGGCCAGCTCGTCGCAAATGTAAGCGAATTGCTTTTTAGATACTCTTGGCATGATCGATCCAATGAAAAATCCCCCGCCCGAGATGTTGAGGCTTGTTGGTTAAAAATCTGCGGGGGAAGTTGTTGAGACAAAAGAGGGAGAAACATAACAGCGCGTCACTTCTGCTATTATATCAGATTCCATAGACTATTCAGTACACCCGCGCAAGTCCCTTGATTTATTTTACCATTGCCCCTTGACGGTATCGGTCAAGTATACTATCTATGTATTGTAGCAGTGATCAAGAGATCCTGTTCGCCTTCCCAAAAATCAAAAAAGGAGACATAGATATGTCAGCATTTGCGTGTGAACCAAGCCATATTGGTCAGTTAGCCATCAAGTTTGCCGAGAAAGGCATCTATTTCCATGACGGTCGGCCTGACGCTCAGCAGTGGGCTTACGCTTTAGCCTGGGCCAACATCAATTCTTTAATTGAGCGGTACAACGAAAAAGACGCTGAGTTCTTAGTTGGTGAATCGTTCACTGATTACGTTTGCGGATGTGTCCAGGCAAGTCGGTGCTTAGATTATAGCTTGTCAGCTATTCAAGTAATCAAAATGGCCAAGTGCTTTGATTACCAGGCTGATGAGAGCAGCGATTACCGGAACGCCACTGTAATCAGCGACAAGGTTGGTTCGTGCCATGTCAGCATGTTGATCTCTTGCTTGATCAACGATTTGCCTGGCTACGATAACGCTCCCTGGTCGTACACTGGTGAAGGAGCTCCCCAAGCTATTCGGATTGCCTGATCTTTTGTCGGCGGCCTTACGCTGAGTGGATTAATCCAGGCGTCGAGGCAACTTGAACAAACACGTAATTGCTGAAAAAAAAGTAATTACGTTATTTATGACAGCCAGTGTTAAATTAGTGAGTGTTTGTAATGACCAGACAGAAATCAACGAAGCGTAAAAGCTCGCATTCAGCAGAGGCGCGTAGAAAAGCAAGACGCGCTGTAAAAGCCAAAGAGAAAATATTGAAAAAGAAGAAGCCTAGCTAAACAGATCGCCTAGGATCTCATCGTCAGACTCGATTGGAATCTTATAGTACAGCCGGACCAATGCGTCCTGGTACATGCGCTTGACCGCTCGGCCATCTCTGTTCAACATTTTGCCGATCTTCGTCCAGGCTGGTCCACGTTCTCTGAACGCTGCTGAATGTGCGACAGCCCAGACCAGGCGACGATCATCCTTGTTCATGTGCTCTATGCCCAAAATCAAAGCTTTCTCATAGTCTGTAACTTGTGCGGGTGATGCCTTGCCGATTGGTGCAACGAAGTCATCCCAACCATATGCTGACCATTCCTGCACATACTCTGGCCAGCTCGCTAGCTTCTGTCTGCGGAATGCTGCCGGTAGCCTGCGCTCTGTCTCTGCAGCCTGCATGAATAGATCGTCGAGCTCGATCATGCTGAGCCGAGACTTATCCACAAGTTTGCCCAAAATTATGTGCTGAGAAAAGGATCGAGCACCCCTTTGCGCTTAGCGAAGCGCTTAGTCTAGCTTCTTTTTTTTGTTTGTTTTGTAAGTAAGTGCTTAGAGAAGCACATCGATTAGTGCTATTCGAAGCGCATAGTCTAGCTGCGTAAGCGGACAAGCCGATTGTAAGATTACGTATCAAACCTTGTCAATCCCTAAAGTGCCCACAGGCTTATTACGCAGTGTCTCTAGGCGTAAAAAGATAAATTTAGCCGCTTTTTTGCCAACATTTTCTATTTTAACGAGCTGAGAAACAGGGGCATTGACCACTTGTTCTATCGTCAAACATTCACCTATTGGCCAATAGCGTAAAGAATCAGTGCATCTTTTGATAGCGTTCTTAGCTCTAATGCTCAGATGACTATCAGCATGTTTTTTTGGAACTGTCAGCAACGTCATTACCTGGTTAAAAAGTACCATGTTTACTTCTGGCGGTTTTGGCTTTGGCTTTGGCTTATAGGGCTTAGTAAGCAACGGTGCTGTTTTCTGCACTGCATGATCAAACAAATCATTCATCGTCTCACACAATCGATTAATTCTGGCAACGTCTTGAGAAAGATGCTTTCTAGCCTGGTATGAAATATGCCTGCCTGCGCCCTTCTCGCCTTCAAGCAATTTTATAACTTTGTGCGCCCAATCGTTATCTTTGCCCTGAGTTTTTTTTATGCACTCTTTTATTTCCACAACTTGCTGTTCGTAATAATTCCTGTCCGAATATTTAAGCATTGGTATCTCCCTAGATTGTATGCCCTGCCCTGCGCAGTTCGCTGACGTAATCTGTGAGCTCTTTGCGCGCTTGCCAGTGATCGTTCTTTGCGTTGAGATCGGCATCGACCTGGTACGCTGTCTGCTGCAAGTGATCGACCTGGCTACGCAGATACTTAAGCTCTGTTTGCTGGGCCGGTGTTAGCTTCACCTGTTTGCCGCCTGGTACACCCAAGCGTCTTGGCGATCATTGCGGCCTGCCATGTAAGTTCCATGATGCAGAGCGCTGCTTCGATCAACTTGGCGCACAAGCTTCTGGTTCAGCAGGCTTGAAAGCGTAGAGCTTGCTCTGTGGCTGGTGATGCTGCATCGATCGCCCAAGTATTGTGCTGTGCTCGGCCCCTTGCGTCTCAGCTCGCGAAGTAACACGACTGCCACGTCAGACATATGGCTGGGGATCACTGCTACCTCGCCCTTGTCGCACGGCAGGGCTTTGCGGCGCAGAGCTTTTACCTGGTCACGCTCAAATTCAAGCATTGCCTGGCCTAGTTGTTTCTCTTTTATCTTTGCCTTCACCGTCTTCTCCCTTGTTGTTGTCCCAGGGTGCCGGTTTGACCGACACTTTTACTTCTTTGCGATATCGCATTGAGCACGATTGCCTGTTTTTGATATCCTCCCTGCGTTGTTGTGCATTCGACTTTGCACCAGACCTACTTTTTTTCACTGTCACCATTTTCAACCTCCCCTGATCCGCTGCAATCTTCACAGACCTCAACCCGCTCTTGGATGTAGCCGGTGTCACGGTCAAAACCCTGCCTGTGGTACAGTTCGATCAGCAACGTGCCTGTGCCGCCGCATTCGGGGCATATCTTAATTGCTTCATTGGTGGCGTTGCTCATCCTGTGCATTCCCCGTCTGAAGCCTGGCAAAGAAATGCCTCGTCATCGAATATCCAATCAAATTGACGCTGCACAAAGTCACCAAGCTGGGCATATCCTTGACTGTCGATAAATTGACTGCCGACCTTTTTCTCCATATCGACCCACCACTGCATTCTGTCAGGGTGAGAGCGCCACATTGCAGCTCTGTTTGCCTCGCTTTTAAGGAAACAGCCGTCACAATTACTTGTTGTTGTTAAGCGAAGGTCGTGACCAAATGCTGTATTTTGCTTCACCCAAAATTCAGCCACGTCAGGCTTTCTTATTTGAGCATTATTCAAAGGGAACCATTGGGTGATATACTTTACCGGTCGCTGGCTTTATACGCCGTGCCTCGTCTGCCCGTATCCCGACAGCGTTGTGCCATTTAGTCCATCCGATAGATTTCAAGTATTTCACTGTTGGCAGTATTTTTAATTTTCGCGTACAAAATCGGCGCACTACGTCAGGTAGCCTTTTATCTCTCACAATCATTTGCTCAAAAGGTTGTCCGTCCATAGCCGCGCTTTTGCGGCTTACTTCTGCAAACCCACTACCGTTGTTGCCGTCAAAATACTCGACCCAAGTAATAGAAACGTTCCAGCGATCTGAGCAGGCTTGCACAAAGTCTAGCGTTTCGGGCATCTCCCGCCCCGTGTTGGCAAACACAACCTTTGCGCGGTCAGGCAAGCCGTCATTGGCCTTCAGTATTTCGTGCAGCATGTAGCCGCTGGTTCTTCCACCGGAAAAACTAACCAACACATTGCCTGGTGGCAAAATATATGGATTAAAATCGAGGCGGGGCAACATCTAGCTCCACTTCACCGCTGCCATTGCAGACATCACAGTTGATCATTTCATATGTTGGGATATCGCCCTGGTATTCTTCAGGATACTCAACGAGGAAAGAGACACGCCGCTGGCCTACGCCCCTGCACCTTTTGCAGACGATCTTTGTGCGATCGAGAATTGGCTTGATTGGCGACCAGGTTGGGCTCATGCGATATCCCTCATCTTGATCACGCGCTGGATGTATTCTTTGACATCATCAAGCGATCTGCAGAGCACCCAATTAAATTCTGCTGCAATAATCTCGTCGCGGATCTGGTCCTGGTTGCCGTTCATCCTGCCCTTCTTAGTTTTGAGCTCGATGAAAAAGGCTGTGGGTTTGCCGCTGTGCGTTGCACTGCCTGCTGCGAATATTTCCAGGTCCGGCCAGCCGTATCTCGTACCCATTGATTTGAGACGCATTTTAAAAGCGATACGGCGCACACCTTCGTTGGGGCTGTGATGAAAGACACATTTATCGGGTAAGGTTGACGTTAGGTAAGCCGCAACTTGACGCTGTAAATCATCTTCGCTTAATGGATTATTCGCGGCGAATGTAGAAGTCATTGGGTTGTACCTCACCACTTGTCAGTAAAATAATGCGATCCATAAATGCTTGACTCGGAATTAACCGGTCCTCATCATCCATCTTCAGGCACCAGCGTCGCGCAACAGTCGCGTGAGCTGCACCCAATTGACGGGCTAGCTCGGTGTAGGACCAATTTCTTCCCAGGCGATATTCATCAATAGTCATACTGTAAAGTATAAGATGCTTGACGTATTCTGACAAGCGACTTATCTAAATAAAAGGGATTTGACGGCAACCGTTAAGGGGTTACAAAATGTATATGGATAATAACCTTGAGTTAATGATAAAAAAAAGTGGCCTTCAAAAGAAGGTATTGGCTGAGCGCAAAGGAATTACGCCCGAAACTTTATCGAGGCACATCCACGGAAAGATCCAGCTCACCCTAAATGATGCTGAAGAGTACGCGGATTACCTCGGCTGTAGCGCACAAGAAATTATGTTTAGAACTGAGGCAATTGATATAGTTGCATACAACGTAACGAGTGCTAACGGTAAAAAGACAGGAAACTTTTTACCAGGCGAAGATGCAAAATATCCAAAGGGCAAAGTTTGGCTGAACGATCATTATCAGCATAATGTTGGTGCTGTTATTTACGATATACATAAGGACTATGTGGGTCCGTGGATCCAATACAGAAATAGTTTGGGCATAGTTTTGTGTGATCCGATTGATCAGGGTATCGTAAGCAAGGATTGTGTCGAAAACTGCTCCTACGCTAAAATTAAAGACGGAAAAATTATGTTTGGATATGTATATCCAGAGCCTCGGGGGACTTATGCTATATATAACCCTTGGGCTGATAGTGATTTTTTCGATCAGAAGTCTTTTTTAGAGAACCAAGAACCAATCACATCAGGTCTAAAGCTTGAATGGGCCACGCCCCTGATCAGTATGGTTTGGCGTCCAGACCTACGTGGAGTTATCATTGAAACCGAAGGCGCATGATTTAATCCGCGATCACTCTTGACGAATACCGACAACTAAATATACGTTCTTTCCTACACTAGGGGAGAATCAGAATCATGCTGATAGACGTTCCAGATTGGTCTACACGACATAATTACTGGCATCATTCAAACCCACGCTCGAAAGATCGTGCAAAGACAATCTATGAAAAAGCGCACGTTAGACCATTAGTTGATGCCGCATATGAAATCTTAAATACCGAATCATTTTCCTCAATCGAAAAAAAAGCGGCGCGCATGACGCTCGATCGCTTAAAAGCAAATAGATCCAGCGCCAATATGGAAGCAGGCAGAGCCGTGCAAACGGCCACTGATTTGCACCTTGTGCCAGATGAGTTCGAAACCACACTGAGCTTGTCAGAGGCCACAGAGACCGCCGTGCGTGATTTGCGGCACTACTCGCCCAAAGATTACAACGAGAGCGTCCTGGACAACGACAGAGCCCGTCAAGACAAGTACCTGGATGAGCTGCCGATGGTGATCGAACACGCTGTTTTAGGTCTTAAGGAAGCCATGCGCCTCGACAACCGGATCATTAAGGAGATTGATCTGATCGGCACACTGCCTGGGAACGCTGTACCTCATTTCACCAAGCCAGATTACGGACGCCGTGGAGATCTAAAAACAAAGTGGTCCCGCATGAGTAGCACAAGCAAGTCTGGTTGGACTGCAGGATCCCTGCCCCGCTCGCTGACCGGCATGTTTGATCTAAACAATGTCTACCAGGCTGCAGGATTTTGGGCATTGAACGGGCATCAGCCGCCGTTTTTGGTTTATGCAAACGCAACAGACTATCGGATCTTTGATCAGAGCAATTGCCCAGAGTTGCGGGATGATTATCTGCACGATGTGGTGGCTGATATCTCTCTGTTTCACAAGACCACTGAGAACATACTGCGCGCTGCCACAACCAAAGATGAATTACTTGGCCTGGTGTCGCCGGATTGGAACGCAATCTATTGGAGCGAGCCGCCAGGGTATCTCGATGAAGCTAAAAAAATGTGGGGAGTAAACCAATGAAACATGAATTTATCGAAACCAGCAATACCGTTAAGCTCGAGGTTACTTTGCATGAGTTTATGTATCTTAACTTTTTATCAAAAGAATATGCGAACACCCTTGAGCTTTGGGGATCGCAAATAATTGGATTAGATAAGCACCAAGAGCACATGGTTAAATCAATCTCATTTGATTTTACTAAGGCGCAAGCTCGACTAGACGGAGCAATTGACGATCTTCTCGATGAGGAGTTATGTCCATGACAGCAAGCTCAGCTATTGCCGATCTGATTAAAGCACAAGGTGCCTGTGATCCAGTTTTTAAGGATGCAACAAACCCGCACTTTCAATCTAAGTACGCCAGTTTATCGAGCTGTGTTGACGCTTGCAAGGAAGCCTTTCACAAAAACAGTTTCGCTGTGCTGCAGAGCAATGGCCATGATGATTATGGGCAGTACGTACAAACCACTCTCTTGCATACCACAGGGGCATCCTGGAGCTCTGTGGTGTACCTTGTACTGCAGAAGAACGACATGCAGGGGCTCGGCAGCGCAATCACATATGCGCGCCGCTATGGGATCCTGGGCATGGTTGGCCTTGCGCCAGAGGATGATGATGGCAACGCCAGCATCCAAGCAGCCAGGCCACAGCCAGAACCACGACCACAACCAAAACCACCGGAGAAACCAAAGCAGAAAGCAGAGCACAAACAACAGGCACCGAGGCTAGACGAACCACCTATTGAGAACGCTGATGAATGGCGCATTTGGGTGGACCAGGAGAAACGCAAAATAGAATACTTTGATCAAAAGTATCAGCTCGCTAAGTGGGCCAAAGATACCAAAGGAGAGCGTGAGGCGCTTGCAGAATACGATCGCGAAATGACTGCAGAACTAAAAGATGTTTACGCAGCCAAATTTGAAACCCTAAACACAGGAGTCAGGTAAAGTGCCTCATTTTTCTAAAGCCACATTAAAACTAAAGAACGATCTGTCTGCATCAAAAGAGTATCGAGCGACAGCCTACGTCAATATTCGCACTCAATGGAACGACAACACAAACAGGTACGACCCAATGACAGAGCAGCAGAAAGCAATCTGTGAGGACTTATATATGCAGATGGTCAAAGCTGGTGTGGAGATTGGTATCACATTAGCAGAGCGCACAGCAGCCCAGGACGTTCGCGAGTTTCCACGGGTGGCCTACATTCCGCTATTCACCAATGCGCCACGCGATCCGCAGCAAAGCTACGCTCCATCGCAGCAGCAGCAAGGCTACGCTCCAGCCAAAATGGATGAATTGGAGGATGACATTGGCTGGTAAATTATTAACCATGAAAGAGGCGTCGATGTTACTGTTTGGTGATGACGCCCCTGCTATCTACAAAAGAACAATGCGCCTGGTGCGATCGAACTGCGAGACCGTAAACATGGGCCGGTCTGTTTTCGTATCGAAATCTGTCTTGGAAGAGGCTTTCCAAATCGGTGAGCAGGATAAAAAAGAAGCGGGAGACATAGCTTCCCGCTTTGATGAAGAGACGCAGAACATAGTGATCACACTACCCAAGCGCTAAGAGATCTTCCTCTTCATCGTCGGTAACATCTTCGATGAAGTGGCCATAGATATTCTCGGTCGTGGACTTTTGCTCATGGCCGAGACGCTTGCTCACTTCCCACATATCATTTTTATATTTCTTCAACAGCATTGAGGCTGAGAAGTGCCGTAGATCGTGCCACGTAATTCGATCAACGCCAGCGGCATCACAGGCACTATGCACAGCATGTAAGAAATCTCTGTGTTTTCTTTCTGATCCAGGCACACGATGAAAGTGCGCGTGTCTTGTTCCAACGCCAGGTCTAAACGGAAAGACCAAAGTGCTGTCGGATGGCCTGCCCTGCGCAATGTAATGTTCTTGGAGCGCCTTCTTTAAAGATTTGCCTAGAGGCACTTTACGAACCCCCGCTTCAGTTTTAGTCTGACCAACACCAGCACGATGTTTGTATGCTTTGTTAATATCTACTTTGTTTCTGTCCCAAAGAATATCACCCCAAGTTAAAGCTCGCAGCTCGCCCTGGCGAAGCCCGATGTTTGCCGCAAAGCTTGTGATCAATTGCCACTCAGGATCCATCTTCGCAATAATTGCTGAAATCACATCTGGCTGAATGCTCGACGCCTTTGTTTTTTTCCGAGGTTTATTTATGTCAAATTTTATCTCAACACCAAGGCAGGGGTTCGTTTCCCGACAACCAAGAACGCAAGCAAATTTCATAAAGCCGTTAATGGCACCAAACAAATTTTGCATAGTTTTTTTTGACTTGCCGAGCTTCAGCTCATCCATAATTTGTAGTTGGACTTGTCCAAGAGTAAGATCGCTCACCCTCGTTTTTGCAACAGGCTGTCCGTTTACATTACACGAAATGAATTGGTTAATATAACGCACTTTGTCATCAAAGTAGCTTTTGCTCCGCTCGCCAAATTCAAACTGTCTTTCGACATTGGAAAGATAAGCCTTTGCCAGATCTGCAAAGGTGTAGCTCCAAGCATCTGTGTCTACGTTAACCAGCTCTTTGCTGAGCCGCGCACGATATTGCTGCGCCGCCTCTTTTGTTGGAAAGAATTTTTCTTTGCCCTGCTTCAAGACAGAGCGCGTATCCATACACCAGGCAGACTTGCCTTGATTCTTTCGACCTTGCCTAAAGCTGATTTCTAATTGCATCATATCCATTTCCTCCACGATTTCTTGACGCTTTACGTCAATTAAATAGCGCACAATAAGATAAGATACAAGGCCTGATGTGTTAATTTCCCGTCAACTGCGCGGAATCCTTGCGACCGGCTTGCGACCCAAATGGCTAGTTTTTCCGCTAAAGTATTGATTTTATTAGGTTTAGTTGGCGCGGTTGACGGGGCTCGAAACCGTTTTGATGTGTATCTAAGGCTATCTTATTTGTGCTTTATGTTGCATATCAGTCACTTAAAGGTATTGTCAAGGAGCCCTCGGCCACAGTAATACTCTGCGACCGCGACCCTTTCGCGACCTCGGGTCGCAAGATGTTAGGACAGCATCGTCTTCTTTTTCTTCTTTGGAAATCCGGCCTTCATATTTTTATAGGCAGACGGGCTGACCGTACTATTTTTTTTTGACCGGCTTGTTCCTGCCTTCTTCCGAGCGTTCATATTTGAGTAGAGACCTTGTTTCATGTTCAAGCTTTCTTTGATTTGTTGCGGTTGGAAATCAGTGTGGATTTACGTTTGGCATCTGCCTTTGAGCTGGCACCCCAAGCGCGTAGACTGAGCAGCAATCTGGTAGGCTTGCCGTCCTTTTTTTCTGGCCCAGGCATCCCGCCCATGCGCGCCAGGAATGAAGTTCGTCGAGGATTGTCGCCGCTCTTTACCGGAGCCTTCATGCCGGTCCCTGCCCTGCCTTTTGCGTTCAGACCACCCTTCGGGTTCTTCCCCTCTTTGCGGGTCCAGGCCGGTGACTTCATCAGATCAGCCAATCACTGACTTGGAAACACGGACAAGCTTTTGCTGCGTACTCATTGTGGCCTGAGACCTTGGTAATGGTCGGATATTTCTGCTTGAGATCCGCAATCAGATCACGCAATGCAGCCTCTTGAGCTGGTGTGAAATTGTCCTCGAA
>JGI24524J20080_1000354_pt1 | contig 16392 bp, 15 predicted proteins | sample LinPmetageLP49_FD_20080 | JGI IMG/M metagenome (IMG submission 20080)
CGAGAGAGTTGGCAAAGCGCATTGGTTCTGCATTTGGTCGGTTACAGACTGAGGTGCTAGTGCCAATCTTGCGGCGTGTGATCTTTATTCTTACAAGAAAGGGGCTAATCAGCCCGATCCAATTAGATAACAGAACGATTGAGATCAAATTTACTTCGCCTTTAGCTCGATCACAAGATGATCAAGACGTTATTAACGTTAGCCAGGCAATCCAGTTTGTGATGCAGAACGCGGGGCCAGATCAAGCGAAGATAGGTTTTAAACTCGAAAAGCTAGGAGAGTGGGTAGGCGGCAAGATGGGTGTACCCGCGGAAATATTAAGAACACCCGCTGAACAGGCGCAGATTATCCAAGCAGGGGCGCAAGCTGCACAAGCCGGAATGAATGTATCGCAACCAGCACCGCCGCAATGACCTGGAGTGATGTTGAGAATGTCAGTTCAAAGGATGCCCAGCGCAAACAACAGGAATTTAGATCGAATGCTGCTGATCTGGCTCGTGCATATCATCGTGGATTCAGTGGTGAGAACGGACAACGGTTGATAGAAGATTTAACCAAGCGTTTTATCTTTAACAATGACGTTAGTTTTGGATCAACGAATATTAATTATGAAGCGGCCTATAAGAACGGTGAGGCGGGTGTTGTTAAATTTATTATTAACCAAGTGACTCAAGCGGAAATTCTATGACTGAGAAAGCAAAAATAAAGATCAGCATTGATAAAAAAGATAAAGCCGAATTGATCGAAACAGGCTTTGATTTCAAATGGCTTGATAAACTGGGCAAGCAATACGGCTTTGAATACTTCGAATACTTTTATAAATTCCGTGCCTTTCGTTGTTATCAGTACGGCCAACACGTTGAGTGGATATCTGTTAACGATTTATCGCTGTTGAACGGTGGTCGTAAACTATTAGAGATATTACTAAAGCATCAAACCCTACCCAAACATAGACAAATCATTGATATGCCGTGGAGATAATATGAGTGAGGATATTGCAAACACTGAAACTGTCGAAGCAACTGAAACAGCGCCAGAGAGTTTACTGGGTGCGCCACCGCCAACGCTTGAAGAGAACGAATATTTTCTCGCAGAAGGTATTAAAGGCGCAGGAGATAGACCTGAGTGGTACATACCAGGCAAGTACAAATCCGTAAGTGAGCAGGCGGCAGCGTATAAAGATTTAGAAAAGAAGTTTGGTGGATTTACAGGTGCGCCAAAGGACGGTTATGCAATGCCAGAGGGTATTGATAACGATGATGCACTGTTTGCTGAGCTGAAGACCTTTGCTGATGAGTCGAACATGTCTCAGGAATATTTTGACAAAGCCTGGGCGTTGATGACAGCTCAAGATCAAGCTGTTGAACAGGTTAATCGGGAGTCTGAACTAGCCCGATTAGGTGATAACGCACAACAGCGTATCCAGAATTTAGAGGGATTTGTTCGCAACAATATGAGTGCTGATGACGCTGAACGTGCTGCACAATTGGCGACCAATGCAGACATTATTGAGTTTGGTGAACTAATCATCAAGGCTGTAGCGCCGAAAAAACTACCAATTGACGGTGGTGTTGCACCATCCGGTATTACAAAGGCTGATATTGAAGCTGCGAGTTTAAAAACAGACCAACATGGCAATCTTTTGCGATCTGTTGACCCATCATATGACAAGAAGGTTATGCAGATGTGGGAAGAGTTCGCAGGAAATGAACCGTATCAACGTACTTTTGGGTGATCAGATGGCTAGAAAAGGGTTATATGCAAACATTAACGCACGTAAAAAGGCGGGTACAAGTCGAACTAAATCAAAGTCTACTGTTTCAACAAAGGCTTATGCCAACATGAAAGCAGGTTTTCCAAAGAAGAAAAAGTAAATTCTCCGTGAGGTCTTTGCCCGGTTGCTAAGTCCGGGCTTTTTTTTGCCCGTAGAAAAGTTATATGGAAATAAACATTTTTATTTAATTCCCTTAGAAAAGTCATATGGAAATAAACATTTTTATTTAATTCCATGTTACCCAAAACAACGTGTTTGTGTCGGTAATCTTTAGCGTGTTGGAAAAATAACCGTATCAGGTTATAATTGGTACATCTGGATACCATCGTTGATGCCCAGGTAGCACAGGTTTTTATCGATCCAGCTATCTGGGTACTCGAAAAGAAACCTTAAAAAATAGTTTTTTAAATGTTTTTTGAGGACATACGCGATGAGTAAATTTCTCTCAAGCGTAGCCGTTACTGAATTTGACAGTCTTGTCAAACAGGCATATCAAGGCATGGGAATGCTCAAGCCTACTGTAACGCTACGTAATAATGTTATTGGCGATACATACAATTTTCGCCGCATGGGTAAAGGGTTAGCCAACCAGAAGTCGACGAGTGATCTTGTAACGCCGATGGATGTTAACCATGAGTTTAAAATAGCAACATTAAGTAACTGGAATGCACCCGAATATACCGATATGTTCGATGCTGCTGATGTGAACTTTGACGAAAAGCGTGAACTGGCAGAAACAATTGCCGGGGCATTGGGCCGTCGTTGTGATCAGTTGGTTATTGATGCTATGGATGCCTCTACACCCCTTACAACAACTGTAACAACAGCGGTTGGTGGTGCAGGAACAAATCTTAACATGTCTAAGATTATTAAAGCGCAAGTTGAATTGCGCGATCAGGGCGTACCAAATACTGAATTGTATGCTGCTGTTAATGCTCTTGGGCTGTCGGGTTTGCTTAACGACACCACTGCAACATCTGTTGACTTCCAAGCTGTTAAAGCTCTTGTATCTGGCGAGATCAATACCCTGGTTGGGTTTGAGTTTGTCATTTTAGAGTCTCGCACAGAGGGTGGTCTATCAGTTGGCGCTGCTGGCGCAAACATTGTCGATTCTTGGTTCTTCCAACGCCCCGCTGTAGGTTTGGCGGTAGGTATTGACATGGAAACCAGTGTCGATTGGGTAGCTGAACGAACTTCATGGTTGTGTAACGGAATGCTTAAAGCGGGTTCTGTTGTGCGCGATGAGGGTGGTTTAGTCAAAGTTCAATACACGCAAACCGCATAGGGGGTGATCCATGGCTTTTGCACGAAGTGGTTTATGCCGCATAGGCGGTTCTGGTAATGGTGGCAGTACCTGGCAGTACACATCAACAGACAATAAAGCGGCGATTGATAATGCCGATTATTTTCTCAAAGCAATTGATGAGCTGAGTATTGGTGATCTTATTATATGTAAGGACACCACTACGGCTACTGCGCCCATTGTACATTTGACGTACATCAAGACTCAGACCGCTACAAGTATTACGGCGGCTGCTGGATTGTTAATTACTGCGTAAAGATCGGGGGCTTCGGCCCCCTTTCCATTAGGAGAACAGAATGCCTAAAGGTAAAGGTACATACGGCACTAAACGAGGTCGTCCACCAAAAGTTAAAAAGCCTAAATAATGGCGACTAAACTTAACGTCATCAACAATGCCCTGATTCTGATCGGCGATCTACCGCTGCAAGAATTATTAGGGACAACTCGCGCTCATGTTGCATCTGCTGCGATCTATGACCGGGTTGTACGCGCTGAGTTAAACAAATTCCCGTGGTCATTTGCACGTAAAAAAGCATCGTTAAACAAGGTTGCCGAAACAATTGTTGGCACTGAGTTTACAACGATGTATGAGCTGCCAAGTGATTACATTTTTATACACAAACTTAATCCTATGAGTTTGCGCTATCAAATCTACGGCAGTCGAATCTACACCAATTACAGCGCAACACTGTACGTTGATTACATTTATAACGCGCCAGAGGATCAATGGACAGCGGGTTTTGAAGACTTAATAGTCTCAAGGTTAGCAATGGATTTAGCACCGGCTATACGCGATTCTGCTACGTCCATGCAATTAAACGCAGCGCAGTATGAGATTGCATCAAGGATGGCGAGAGCTAGTGACTCAATGCAATCGCCTGTACAACCCATTCGATCTAATCCGATTGTCGCCGCTAGGTTCTAATGGCTAAGTCAGCATTCTTTCAGTCTTCATTTGTCAGTGGTGAGTTATCGCCATTGCTAAAAGGTCGTGTTGATCTCGATCAATATTATCAAGGTGTGCAAAAAGGCGAGGATGTATTAATTGTTCCNCANGGTGGGNTAAAGCGCAGACCAGGTTCGGAGGTTGTTGCGGAGGCGGTTAACACAATAACGCGGTACACAACTGCGCCGACTATGCCTAATGGCGGTACTGCTGCCAACATAAATGACAATAACCCGGCGACCAATGCAACGACTAATGCGATAGGTACAAAGGGAACGCCAGCCGGAAGTCCTACGGCGTTTGTTGTTGCTAAATACGATCTATTGTCTGCAACCGCTGATGTGTTTTTTGTTGATATTGTAAAGATTAAAACGGTTACAACGTCTGCAACAACGTGCCAGTTAAAGATTCAGTATTCAACAGATGACACNAACTGGACAACAGCGCAAGAGTTTACTGTATCTAACACTGAGACTACGTTTAGAAAGCGTTTAAACCTTGAAAACAAGCGTTATTGGCGCATTGCAAGAGAAGGGGATACAGGCGATCTAGGTAGCCAGACAATTAATCTAACAGGCTTTAATCTGTGGAATTCTATTGGCCCAAACGAAAATATTAAGCTGTTTAACTTTGCATCTGCTGCTGATCGTCAATACTTGGGTGTGTTGACTGATGAAAATATGGCGATGTATTTGTTGGGTGGGTCTGGGGCGGGTGATCTACGAACTACCACTCATGTTGCTGATGTTGCGTTGCCATTTCCATCCGCTGCGGTCATGCAAGTAAGGACNGTNCANTCTGAAAATGTGATGCTGTTGTTCCATGAGGACTACGCGCCGCAACGAATCATAAATAATGGATTAAGCAACTACGATAGTTTTGTTGCAGATGATATTCCGTTTTTAAATATTCCCACGTTTGATTATAACGACGCTCAAAGTCCAACGCCTACAGACGATGTACAGGTTTTGACTTTAACGGGTACATGGGAGATTGGCGACACATTTCAAATCGATGTTGAAGGTGTGCTGAGTAAGAACATTACGTATGCGGGTGATATTGGGACATCTGGACAGAACCAACAATCATCAACAGAATTTAATCTTCAAAAGAACCTACAAGATATGCCTGTGTTTGGTGATACAGGGGTCGCGGTATCTAGGACAGGCTCAAAGGCATACACAATTACTATATCTGGTGAGAGTACCAAAGCATTTGAATTGTTTTCTGGATTTCCAACGAGCGGAACGGCAACTAAAACGCTAGTGTTTGGTAGTCACGTTATTGGTTCACCAAGAAAAGAGGCTGTTTGGTCATCAACCAGGGGCTATCCAAAAATACCCACGTTTTATAACGGTAGATTGTGGTTAGGCGGTACAAAATCTAAACCTCAGTCCTTACTCGCATCGAGGGCCGGTACGTTTTTTGACTTCTACACTGAAGAGGGTGACGACGACGAGGGTATATTCATCACGATTTCAGCGCGAACGCTGACTGAGATTATTGATATCAACCCAGATCGTGGCTTACAGGTGTTCTGTTCGGGTGCTGAGTTTGTTGTTGAGGGTGATACACCAACCACGGTAGAGGTAAAAGCTCAGACACAACACGGTGCAAGTGATTTAGAGGTACGATCTATCGATGGTGCGACGTTATTTGTTGACCAAAACGGTCGGTCATTGCGCCAGTATGTTTTTGATTTCAATGAAGACGCATACACATCAACTGATATATCCGTACTGTCTAGTCATTTAATTGATAACCCGGTAGATATCGAAATACTAACAGGCACTGCAAGCAGTGATGCGAATTGGGTATTTATAATAAATGAAGACGGGAATGGTGCTGTACTAAACACTGTTCGCGCTCAAGATATTAATGGGTTTACAAGGTACATACCGGCCTCTAATCCTGCGGAACCCGCGTCTAACCGCGTATCCAAATTATTATCTGCGTGTGTTGTGCAAAACAATATGTATCAGATGGTGCAGAGGTATCAAACCAATGTTGGGTATCGTTATTTAATTGAGCGTTGGAATTTTGACCGAATGCTTGATGGCTCAACGTCCGTATCAACGGCTGGGCCGACACTTCAAATTACTGGTTTGGATTATTTAGAAGGTACTGAACTAGCAGTTGTTGGCACTTATGGTGGTGTTGTTGGTGTTCCAGACACTAGAGAGTTACTGACACCTAGAACCGTATCAAGCGGGACGATCAGTCTGACATCTGAAGAATATACTGATCGGGGTATACAACGATTTGAAGTAGGTTTTGCCTTTACCCCGGCAATAACACCTATGCCCTTGAATACAAATGCTGGCCCTGGTCAGAACCAGATGAAGCAAAAGAAAATCTGCAACATTAATTTGCGTGTTAACGATTCTGCCGGATTGTATATCGACGGCAATGCGCTGCCGTTTAGGACGTTTGGCGTTGCTGCTGGCACTTCCCCTGCAAATCCTTTTTATGCCGGTATACCGACCTTTACGGGCGTTATATCGGATCGTAATGGCGGCAATGGGTGGGACATAGATGTTGTGCCAAAGATTACCGCACCAGACTCGCAACCGTTCCATATTCAAGCTATTGAGTACGAGGTTTCATCATCGTGAATTTAACAAAACAAGATGACATTTATAAATTCCAATCGCTAATGCAAGCGGGGGATACGGTTGAACTAAATGTTCAGCATCATTTCTCTGATGGTTTGTACGCGAGAGAATTATTTATCCCGGCTGGCGTTTGCTTGGTGGGTGCGCTGCATAAAACACGGCATATGTACATGGTGGTAAGTGGTAAATGTCGGGTGTCAAGTCAGTACGGTAATCAAGAGATTGTTGCGCCATTCATGGGTGAGACATTACCAGGCACAAAGCGGGTGATTTATGCGGAGACAGATTGCGTTTGGGTTGGGTTTCATCCAACAGATTTGACTGATATTGATCAAATAGCTGCTGAAATATTAGAACCGGAGGTGGTTTAAATGTGGGTTGTTGTAGCAATTGTAACCGTTGCCACATCTACGGCGATTCAAACATACGGTGCTATCGAAGCGGGTAAGGCTCAACAGGATGAGTTAAATCGTCAAGCTGAAGAGCAAAAGTTAGCTGCTGAGATTGAAGAGACTAAACGGCGACAAGAATTAAACAAAGCGTTGGCTGCCAACAATCTATCTATGTCGATGGATGGTTTAAGCGGTTCGGGAACTCCTGCATCTGTTGCATTAAAGAACGCTGAAAACATAGGGTTTAGTGAGGGCGTGGCTAATTTAAGTGCAAATTTAAAACAATCACAATTACGCCGACAGGCTAGAAATGCTCGGTTTACTGGGAATATGCAGGGTGTATCGACGCTGATGAAAGGCGCAACACAAGTTGCACAGCTTGCTCCGGGTTTAGAAGAGTAATAATTAATGGCACAAAAAAAGATCGACATATACGCAAACTTTCAGCCAACCAGTATTGATAATACTGGGGCGCAGAGTATGGCAGCGTTAGCCGGGTTAGCAGAATCGGTTGGTGATGTTGCGTTTCAGATCGGCAAGCAAAAGCGTACAGAGCAAGGTATTGCCGATGGTGTTGAGGCTGCTGAAGCTGCATTGTTAGAGGCCGCACAAGATCAGCCTGTAAATTTGCCGCAAGAATCAAACTTTACTATTTATGGAAGGCAGAAAAACGAAACAGCAAATGCTGCATTTCTTGCCGGTATACAACAAACTGGGCAAACAATAATTAACGAAACAGCAATACAAAATCCTTCTGATGTTAATGCATTTTTAGCACTAACGGATCAGAGCATTAGCGGAATTACAGATAATCTATCGCCAGAATTAAAATTTGAGGTGCAGAATTATTTTAAAGGTTTGCAGCGCAATAAAGCAAAGACCATTGCAACTGATACAGCAGATGCAGCGTTTGAAGTAAATAAAAGCGAGGTTGATTCTGGTGTAAATGAATTAGGCGTTAATGCGTTAAATGCTGCATATAACCAAGATTCTGAGCTGTTGTTATCAACACTGCAACAAATGGAACTGTTAACAGCGCCGTTGATTGCAAATAACCCAGCTTATGCAAGTAGTGCTTTAAAGCAAATGCAGCAATTAAAAATTGACCTGGTTGTGCAATCAAATGTTGGCAAGGTTAATAGGGAGATATTAGAAAATGATTCTTTATTGCCCGAACAGCGCATTGATCAAGTTAATGGATTTATTGCGGATTTAAAAAGCCGTAAAGCCGTCACAATGGATGATCCCTTAAATGAGGGTGAGTCAATAACACTTGACCCCGATCAGCGTGAGCAAATGATTGCAGAGATTGAGGGCGACAGAAATAATTATGCTGCGTCAATCTCAAGGGATAAAGCAAAAAAAGTAGCTGAAGCTGCAACACAACAAGCTCTTAATTATCAGATAGCCTTAGATATAGGGCAGGATACTTCAAAGACTGAAAGTCAGCGCATTGAAGATTTAAACCGTATGGCAATGCTAGGCAAGATAACAACTGGTCAAAAATCTTTAGTTGTTAATTGGATTAATTCGGTTAAGAAAAATGAAGCGGTAACATCTGACAATGTTATTGGGGAATTCATCGAGCGTATTTACGATATTAATGCGTTGTTAGATGCCGATGTCGACACGCCTAATTCAGACTATCTAGACGGCGTTGCTGCTATTAAAGCAGATATTTTAAAAGAGTCAGCGGCGGGTAGATTAAGCCCTAAAGATGTGAAATCTCTTAATGGCACAATGGCAAATTTAGTGTCTGCAAAACAAGCTACAGCAACAGCGCAATTAGATGAAGATGACTTTACAAGTACTATTGCGTTCCAGTCTTTTCAAAAGAAATTAAATGTTATTCGGGTTGATTATCGAAATGCCGTAACGCGAGAGTTTTATTATCGCTCAAGGGATTTAGAGCAAGAATTTATTGCTGCAAACGATATTGATGATAGAAAAGAAAAGAAGGCCGAAAAGGAACGCATTGAAAATGAATTTGACGATCTTGCTAATCAAGTTATACAAGAGCAGCAAAATGATCAGTTTTTACAAAGCCAACAAATTATTAATCGCGTACTGCAAAAAAGCGTAACCAAAGACCCCAATCCTTTTTATCAAGACAATGCAAATGACCTTATTAATAAAGCAATAATAGAATCGCAAAATGATTTAAATGATGACCGGTTAGGCGGTCGTTAATGGCCAGTATTGCTGAATTAAGAGAGGAATTCCCTGAGTATTCGGGCTATTCAGACGAGCAATTAGCCGATAGTTTTTACAATAAATATCTTGTTTCAAAGATGTCAAAAGCTGATTTTGATAAACAAATTGGTTTATCTAAAACGCCAGAATTTACTTTAGTTAAAACACTCACCATTGAGCAACAAAATCGCCAGGCATTGGGCAATGTTGTCACTGCTGAAAACACTGATGAAGAGGCTGCGGCATTAGTTAATGATGCGGATAAATACAGAAATCAATTAATAGAATTATCTCGTGCACGTTTTGAACCTGGTGTTGTTGATAGTTGGAACGATAACCCTATAACCTTTAGCGAGGCGGGTGACTTTTTAAAGTGGTCACAAATAACGCCGCTAGGTGGGTTTGTTGAGGGTAAGGACGCATTAGATTTATTGAGCATTTCAAAAAAAGTTCGTAATGATGAGCCGGTATCTGATGGTGATCGAGATTTATTAGATGAGGCGATCAATAAAAATTTAGAAATGTCTATCCGGGGTATGAATTACGGAGGTAAATTTAGGTATTACGGCGCTCAAATGCCGGCATTTATGGTTGAGTTTGCAGCGTCTGGGTTTGGTGCTGGAAAAATACTGCAAAAGGCTGGGTTAGAGGTTGCAGAAACTGCATTTGAAAAGCAATCACTTGGTATTTTAAAGCGCGGTGCTGTGCAAACAGCATTGTTATCTACTGCTGGGGGTCAAGGTGTTGACCAATACGGCAGTATTCGCATGGGCGGTTTTGATGTTTCAGATACAGGTCAATTAATATTTGCTGAAGCAAAAGAAACGCCAGCAATAAGCGCATTAAGGGCGTTTGCATATGTAGGAGCTGAAACATTTAGCGAGCTATCAGGTGTTGCGTTTGCTAGAAGCGCAAAGCCAATTGTAAAAAATGCGTTAAACAAATTACCACCGGCATTACGCGCTAGATTGTTTGATGCTTATAAAGCTATACAGCCAAATGCCACCATTAAAAAGATGACATCTGCTGCTGGGTGGAATGGCATATTGATTGAGTTAGGTGAAGAGCGTGTTGCTGCGATCTTGCGTGAAACAGTTAATTTGACGTTAAACGATGGCTATACATTTGATGATGTATTAGATGGCATTGTCCCATCAAAAGATGAGTTTTTATTAGAGGTTGGATTGATTGCCACAATGGGCGGCACTATTAGCGCTAGTTCAAAAGCTCTTGATTTTTTATTAAAAAGAAAAGGGCTAACGCCAGAGGAAATCCAGCTTGTTCTGCAAAATACACCGGCAAGCGAAAAACAAGAATTGATAGAAACACTGCTTGATGAGGTAAATCTAACAAGAGAATTAAAGCCTGTTGAAGTTCGTATCGATAAGCTAGATGAGGCAACGCAAGCATACGATCAAGAGCGTCAGGTAGCTGAAGATAACAAGGTTGCAGAAGAGCAAAAAGCCATTGAGGCGCTTGAAAAAAAACAACGCGGATTACAAAGACGAGGTAAATCATTAGGCCGAGTAATTGCTGATGCCGGTGGGTTGAACATTGAATCAATATCACAAGAATTAGGAATAGAAAAATCGGATTTGATGGCTATTAATAAAGCGCTAGGCTCAACAGTATTTAGAACTGATGGGGGTATGGCGTTTGATGATGTCAATATTCAATCGAATACTTATGGACTTGAAACGCTCCCGGCTGAAACCGTCCAAGAAATTGTTGATACATTAATTAACAATCCAAAGATTAAAGATAATCTGGAAATAGAATCTGAGATCGAATTGTTACAAAACGAAATCAATGAACGTGAAATTGATTTGTTGAATGAAAAGCCACCTAGCGATTTTGAAGTTGATATAAATCTTGATGCGCTCGAATCCTACACTGACGAAGAGTTAGACAATGTTATTAGTCAATACGCAGATATAAGTTTAGATGAATTTAATGCTGATTCAGAGCTGCTTGATAGTTATATAGAAATGCCAATAACAGCAACCAACGCTAATCAACAGGTTGCTATGAATGTAACGACTGAGCAAGACGATGTTGTTATGTTAGAAGACATTTATTCTAAGCGAGGGTATTACGAATTATTTGATCGGCTAGGCGCTATCCAAGATTTAGCGCGAGAAGCAATTAATAGAGGCCGAGATGAAATAGGTAATCGGTTACAACTATTAGTATCAAGGTATGCAGGTGTTGTTGGGCAAACAAAAGCATTTTTGCAAAAAGGCACATTTATTGAGGATAGCGATGGCAATATTGTCCAAACTGGTATTGGTATGCTGCAAATCCTTAAAGATTTTGAAAGCCAAATACAGGGTGTTGAACCTAACAGTGACCAGGCATTAAAAGATTTTGGGGATTATTTAGAGGCAAGGCGTTATTGGGATGATTTAACAACTAGGGATGATGTTTTTGTTTCAGCTCAGCAAAGGGAAAACACTGTTAAATCGTTTGCTCGATTACAACGAAAATATGGCGATCAATATGTTTGGTTTGATTCAGCAGCTCAGGAACTGTATGACTTTCAAAAGCGCACTTTACAGATTTTAGTCCAGTCTGGAATTATGTCACAAAAGCAGTTTGATGAAATTACTGCAACCAATACAAGTTACGTTCCATTTAGACGAGTACAAGATGCATTAGATATATTAGATGGAACTACAGAGCAAACCGAAAAAGAGCAAATAGAGGAAAACAAATTTGTTGCGGATATAACAAAAAATCCAATGCTTATGTTTTCGGGGGCAAATGTTCGCCGGGCTGTTAAAAAGATTAGAGGTTCTGATAAAGATATAGAAAATCCTCTGGCATCTATTGTTGGAAATACTGCTCGGATTATAGATTTAGCGTATCAAAATAGGGTAGCTCAAACTATTGCCCAACTAGCTGACGTTATGCCCGAATATGTGCAGCGTTCTCCTGGCGACTTTGTTAAATATGTTATCGATGGCGATGGCAATGTCGATGATAAAATTGGTAAAAAAAGAGAAAAGCCAGAAAACGCTATTGAGGTTTATGTTGATGGTAAAGCGCAATATTACATAGTCTCGCCAGTTGTTATAAAAGCGATCACGCAATTAAGGCCAGAGCAATTAGGTTTTATTGAAAATGTTTTACTTTCACCATTACGTTTATCTGCTTCGGCGTTACGTTTTGGCGCAACTATTACGCCCGAATTTATGGCGCGTAATTTTATTAGAGACACGTTAGGGTCAACTATTGCGTCTAAAGCTAGACCAACGCCAATTGATGCCGTTAAAGGCTTATTTGCGACATTAGGGCGTACTGAATTGTACAATGAATGGATGCGGTCTGGTGGCTCTTTAAACAGCTATATGGACATTTCTGACGCTAGTAAATTACAGCAATCCTATAAAGAGTTGATAAGAGATGATGGCAAGTTAGCTAATATGGCGCGCCGCGCTTTGCCGTGGAACTTTGGATTAGAGTTAGATTCTGCTGTGAGGATTGGTACGTATTTAGCGGCAAAAAGAAAAGGGATGACAGATGCTGAAGCGGGTTACCAGGCGCGAGATGTATCTATAGATTTTGATCGCGGTGGTACGTTTACAAAAACAATGAATCGGTATATTCCATTTTTTAATGTTAGTTTTCAAGCGTTAGATAAATTGGGCAGAACATTTCGCGATCATCCAAAAATGACAGTGATGCTTGGGTTTGCAACGGTAACATTACCTAGTGTTTTATTAGCTGGTTATTATTTGTTTCAAGCAGATGACGAGGAAAGAGAGCAATATTTAGAGCACCCGCAATGGGTAAGAGATTTATTTTGGATTTATAAAAGTGATGGTATATGGCATAGAATTCCCAAACCATTTACCTATGGGTATGTATTTGGCAGCGTTCCCGAAAGGTTTTTTTTGTGGATGCACAATACTAATTATTATGAAGGTAATGAAGTTTACAGCGAAATATTAGAAGGTACTTTTCGCGCTGTTAGTCCTGTTTACGATCCATATTCCATTTTGCCGCCGCCAGTTCGGTTAGCAATTGAATCAACCACTAATAGGAATTTTTTTAGAGATAGAGATATTTTTTCTAAATTTCTTGAAGACCTTGCGCCAGAAAAGCAAACCAATGCATATACCAGTGAGACAGCAAAAGAGCTAGGCAAGTTAATAAATTATTCGCCAGCACTAATTGACAATATTTTGCAGGGTCAATTTGGTGGTACAGCGCAATATGCTGTTGATGCAACTGACCAGATTCTTAATGGCATCAAAGAATTTAACGGTGAGGATGTCCCAACTAATCCTACAAGCCCTGTCGATACGCCATTACTTAAAGCATTTACGTTACGGCACCCAACAGGAAGTGCAGCGAATAGTGTGAAGGTTTTTTATGATTTGCGTAGCGAGTATAAAATTGCTGCTAATTTATATAAAGATTTAACAGGTGATGAAGCAAGAGAGTTTAAACAAGAAAACAAAAATATTTTAAACATGGAAAGGTCAATAAAAAAAGCAACGAAAAGTTTAAGAAAAATTTATAAAAAACGTTCGAAAATTTACGAAGACTTACAGATGTCCGGTGAAGATAAAGAAGCTGCACTTACTATCCAAGACGATAAAATTTTACGCATTGCAAAATCAGTGAATAAAAAAATGCTGAATCGAATAAATGCACAAAATAACGCAAAATAGTATAATTGGAATAATCGCATGAGGTTATTATGAGTTTAACGCAAACATCAACGCGCTTTGATTACATTGCAACAGCGAATCAAACAGCCTTTGTGTACAACTGGAAAATTCTAGTAAGTACAGATATTGCCGTTGTGAAAAACAATGTGTTGTTGAGTACAGGTTTATACAGCGTTTCGGGTGTGGGTAATACAACCGGGGGCAATGTTAAGCTCAACACTGGCGCAACTGCTGGCGACAAAGTATCTGTATTTTTAGCAATGCCAATAACCAGGTCAACGAATTATTCAAACAGCGGATCGTTTTTAGCTTCGACTGTTAATAATGATTTTGACAAAGTTTATTCCGCTGCAATTCAAAACTCTAATACTAGGTTTGTTAAACTTAACACCCTCGATCAACCAATGATCTACCAAAACAGCCCTCAGACTGTTGACATGACATTGCCCCTGGCGAGTGTGAGAGCGGGAAAGATATTTGGCTTTGACATAAACACCGGCAACCCAGAGATGTTGGATTATTCTGTCGGTGGTACGAATGTGCAGATTCTAACCATTGATGAGTTTACCGGGACGGGATCACAAACTGCGTTTACGCTTACTGATGCGCCGACAAGTAATAGATTACTGCAAATATCTATTGATGGATTAATGCAGCAAGTAAGCTCTTATAGCCTGTCTGGATTAATTGTTACATTCTCTGAAGCACCGCCATTAAATTCTAAAATAGAAGTACGAAAGTTTATCCGCAATACAGATGTAGTGGGTGATATTACAGGCGTAGTGGCGGGTACAGGATTAAGTGGTGGTGGTACTACAGGAAATGTAACGCTTGCAATTGATTCTACTGTTGCAACGCTAACAGGCAGTCAAACGCTAACGAACAAAACGCTAACAAGTCCATCTGTAAGCGGTGATTTAAATATTCTTGCTCAAGGTGATTTGCGTTTACAGGACGCAAGCGGTGGGCAATACATAGCCATACAAGCTCCTGCAACTGTTGCATCCAATGTAACTTTAACTTTACCGGCAGACGATGGAAATGCTGACCAAGTGTTAGCGACCAATGGCTCTGGGGTACTTTCTTGGGTAACTAGCGGTGGTTTGTATAATTCATGGTTGGTCAAAACATCTGCATACACAATGTTGATTGGTGATCAAATCATAGGCAACCACGCATCTACTGCATTTACTCTGACGCTTCCCGCATCACCAAGTGCGGGTGCTGTTGTTACTGTTAAGAATGTTGGAGCAGCCTTGATAACAATAGGGCGCAATTCGCAAAATATAAATTCATCAGCTAGCGATGCTCTGCTGCCATTGAACAATGCGGCCACGTTAGTTTTTGTCGATTCAACCATTGGTTGGACTACAATTTAAGGAGATAAGTAATGGCGGCAGTAATAGGCAGTACAGATAATTTTAATCGTGATCCAACTAAAGCTCCGCGCTATGTTGTTGATAGTTCTAACTATGATTATACCGGAAGTAATAGTTTTAGAAACCCCAGTCAAAGTGGCTTTTGGACTACAAATGCAATCGGAGCTATTATTACTACGGCACAGGTAGCGAATACAGCAAGAACGGTAGTGAACATAAGCGGCAAAGGCGGTTTTCTTTGCTGGGGAATTGGGACACAACATAACAGTTCTTCTAACACAAACACTTGGGTCATCACTGTTGACGGTGTAGCCACTACTCTTCCTGTTTATAGCATATCTGACGCAGGTGCGGGTAGAGCGTGTTTTGGGGCTTTCAATAGCAAAAGTACCAATAATGCAGGGACGTATGATAATTTACATATGTATAACGTAGGCGAGTCACCTCTAGATTCTGGTAGATTAGCATTAAGCTATTCAAATGCAGGTGGTATGCATCGATATGTGATAGACCCCCTTGTTGCAATTGCTACGCAACCCACCGCAATTATTCGGTTTGAAACAAGCCTTACTGTGACTTTTGCTTCTAGCTTGGCAATTAGTGCAAGCATCGATAGCTATGTCGGTGTGCAGTATATTTTAGATTCGTAGGAGATAAGAAATGTCATCATTAATAAGTATTACTGCATTAGATAATAGCGATTTAAGTCGTCATTTATTTGACGACGGAAGTTATATAGATATGCAAGTTGTACCAACCATTGAGCCTACGGCAGAAGAGATAACAGCAGACGCAAAAGCATGGAGAGACTCAGAGCTTAGAGCCACTGACAATACCCCATCTGACCACTCGCAATACGATGCAATTATTGCCTATAGGGTAAGCCTACGCTCATGGCCATCGCAAGAATCGTTCCCCACCACCAAGCCAACTTTGGGTAGTTAATCATGGCACTTACTAAAGCGCAAAACAGAATGCTCATAGCTGTCATGCCGACAATTAATGTTCTTGATTACGGCGCAAAGGGTGATGGAACTACAGACGATGGCCCTGCGATTCAATTAGCCATTGATGCGTTGCCAAATGGCGGTTCTGTTTTTATTCCAGAGGG
>JGI24524J20080_1000370_pt1 | contig 15563 bp, 20 predicted proteins | sample LinPmetageLP49_FD_20080 | JGI IMG/M metagenome (IMG submission 20080)
TAGACTAATGATACTTTACACAGAGGCACAACTTGAAACAGCTTACAACCTTTATAGGTTACACCAACTAGGACAAGGCGTAGGCTTTATGGACTTAGAAGGTTTTAGAAAACTATACGAAGACTTAATGGCAGGAATGGTATAGTGGGATTTCCGTTTGAGATAATAACTATGTTAGCTTCTACATTGTTAGGTGGCTTTATGAGTGTGTGGGCTGAGAGTCGTAAGGCTAAAGCTGAACAACAAAAGTTACTTATAACACGTGGCGAGTTTGAGATGAAAGCAAGAAAACAATCACTTGACTATGGGTTAAAAGATAAAGGTTTTGCATGGACAAGAAGAATAATAGCACTGACATCTGTATTTGCTATTGTGTTACTTCCTAAACTTGTAGCTGTATATTATCCTGATGTATCTGTTACTGTAGGTTATACTAATTGGAATCCGGGATTCTTATTCTTTAGAGAAGGTAGAGAAATATTTGAGTGGGTAACTTTTCAAGGGCTTGTAATAACACAATTAGACACTAACTTAGTATCAGCTATTATAGGTATGTACTTCGGTGGTAGTTTAGCAAAGGGCAGGTAATGAACGCTAATCAATTCATGGACTTGTTAGAAACTGTAGGTATTCCTGCAGCTTTTGCAGTAGGTGCTGGTTGGATGGTTTGGAAATTATTTCAACATCTAATAGCAGACGTACATAAAAAATTAGATACACAACACAGTATGATAGTTGCACTGATAGATAGAGTAAGACAGATGGACAACGACATGATAAGAATAGACTCTATGTGTAGAACAGTATTAGGAGTTCAAGTAGACGTAGATAGAATAGCAAGAGCAGATGGAAAAAAAGACCAACGAAAAGATTAATACAATAGAGGACATACATCCAATGACACAAATTACAATAGCTTCAATAGTGCAAGTTTGTGTATTAGGTTTTATGTTGTTATCTATGATAGTAATTAGTAATTTATTTTAAAAGATATGAAATTAGTACCAACATTTAAAAGCGACAAAACTATACGTAACTGTAATTGGTGCATAGTTTTTTGGTGTGCACTTATTGTCTGTTTTTCTATAGGAAGTTTATCAGACGAAGTAGTATTTAAATTTAAAAGCCCTAGCTTTAACGGAGTAAACACAAGCTCACATTATCTTACAATTCAAAANCAAGAGTTCAATCGTAAACAAGCTCTTAAAGCAGAGATAAAAGCTTTACAAGATGAGATAGAACGAGACAAAGAGAACACAACTTTAGCTAGGTTTGTTAGAAACTTAGAATCTAGAATTTATGCTCAGCTTTCTAGACAGCTAGTAGAAAATTTATTTGGAGAGATGCCCTCTGATAGTGGCATACTAGAATTAGAAGGCAATACTATTGAGTATAATGTTGTCGATGGAATAATAACTTTAATTATAACGGACAGTGATGGGAATTCTACAACGATTTCTTTGCCTATCGGTACTTTTACTTTCTAGTTGTGCAGTTATATGGGAGAATGACGACTTAGTATTAACTAAAAAAATACAGTCTACTTCTACTTTAGAACTACAATCAGAAGAATTAAAAAATTTACCACCGGCTAAGAGTAAACCTACAATAGCTATATATCCTAATAGTTTTAGAGACTTAACAGGACAGCGTAGAAGTAACAGCACCTTTGCTTTGTTTAGCACAGCAGTTACACAAGCACCAGAAGCTTTTTTAATAAGAGCTTTTAAGCATACAGCTAACGGAGAGTTCTTTAGAGTTGTTGAAAGNGTAGGTTTAGATGACCTAGTAAAAGAAAGACAACTTATTAGAAGTACTCGTAAAGAGTTTGAAGAAGAAAACAAAATGAAACCTTTGCTTTTTGCTGGGTTGTTAGTTCAAGGTGGAGTTGTTAGTTATGAAGCTAACTTAAAATCTGGTGGTATTGGTGCACGTTATCTAGGGATTGGAAATTCAAAATCTTATAGAGAAGATATCGTTACTATATCATTAAGGTTAGTATCAGTATCAACAGGAGAAGTGCTGACAGAAACATTAGTTTCTAAAAGCATTATATCCACAAGTATTTCGCAGGATATATTTCGTTTTATCGAAGAGTCTACTGAACTAGTAGAGATAGAAGGTGGTGTAGCTGAGAATGAGAGTGTGTCTATAGCTTTGCAAAAAGCAGTAGAGACAGGGGTTTTAAACATAATATATACAGGAATAGAGAGAGGCTATTGGGAATATGAATAATAAATTAATACTAACTGCATTAGTAATTATGTCTGTAATGACATATGCAGCAGACAACGAGATATATGTAGAGCAAAGTGGAGCTACTGCTAATTTAGATTTAGAGCAATTAGGTTCGGCTAACTTGATAGGAGGATTATTATCTTCTGCAGGTTCAATGACACCACTAGACCTAGACGGTGGTACAATGACGCTTGACGTAAATCAAATAGGAGACACTAACAAATTTTTAGGAGACATTACTGCTGATAACTTTGTAGGTTTCTTTGAGTTTGATGGTGATACAAATAATTTTACTATACAAGTAGACCCTACTAATACATATGGAGCTGATGGCTCTAATGTTAATGTAGATGTTACTGGTAGTACAAATACTTTTACACTTGATTTAGCTACAAGTTCTATGGCTAGTAACACAGATTTAGATTGGATTATTAACGGAGATAGTAACGTAATCAACGCTGATATAGACTACGATGGTGGTACAAACTACATGGACATAGATGGAGATTCTAATACTGTAAACTTTGATGGACAAGGGTACGCAGGTGGGTACTTTTATCTTGACCAAACAGGTAACAGCAGAACTTTTAACATCAATCAAATGAGTACAAACGATAATGACTGGCTTAAAATACTTTCTACTGGGTCTAATGGTACTATCTGTGTCATCCAGAACGATGGGGGAAGTTCAGTCGGTTGCTAATATTGGTAACATAACTGAACTGAACGGAGCAGGTCAAGTTGTAAGAGACGAAACCTATCAAGCTTCTATAGACTTAGACATAAACAGTTACGATAATGTCCAAACTTCTAATGGGAGATTGGGCATTACTTTTTTAGATGACAGCCAAGTTAGATTGACTGAGCATTCTGAATTAATTATAGATGAATTTATCTATGACCCTGACCCATCTAAATCTAAGATGGCTTTACAATTTGCTAGTGGAACTGCAAGGTTTATTACTGGTAAGTTAGCCACCATAGATAAAGAAAACATTACTATAAACACTCCTAGTGCTACGATTGGTATACGTGGTACAGACTTTACTGTGACTGTAGATGAGTTAGGTCGTAGTTTAGTTATATTATTACCAGACAATGACGGTTTACCTAGTGGAGAAATAGTTGTTGCGACAGCTATGGGACAGGTGATTCTTAACAAGCCTTATCAAGCTACTACAGTTTCAATGTTTGAAGCTGCACCGAGTAACCCCGTTATTCTTGACTTGACACTTGAGTTAATTGATAACATGTTAATCATTAACCCACCAAAGGAAAACCTAAGTGTTCAAGGAGAAAATGGAAACGGCAATACTACTAACATTTTGGATGTTGACTTTCTGGAGTTCGATGATTTAGAAGTAGATTACTTAGCAGGAGATGAGCTTGAATTTACAGAGTTAGATATAAACTATCTTGATGTAAATTTTTTAGAAGACTTGCTAGATGTAATAGCAGATGTAAATGAGCTAGACCAGACAGAAACTATTTTAAATACTAGCTTAGATTTAAAAGGTACTAAAGTAGGATACGATTCTACTACACAAATAAATACTTTTCTTACAGATAACCTTATAACTTTTTATAAATCTTTAGAAGATACAGTAAGATTAGATTTAGACAAGTCAAATGCTTACACCATTATTATGATACAGAATGGTAAGAGCACACAGATTATAGTTAATGGTGGAGGAGACTCTACTATTAAAATTACACAAGGAGACTAACATGAAGTGGGCAATCACCTTATTAACTCTACTAACTTTACCTCTCCTCTTTAACCTTGTACCACTAGAAGTAATGAGACTCAAGACTTTTGATGCTCTTGTTACAACTCCAGAACCTACTGGATACTTTACAATCCTCAACATAGACGAACAATTCCTAGATGAACAAGGTGGATATCCCCTGCCTAGAGATACACTTGCAAAGATTCACAAAGATATAATGGACGCAGGTGCGTTAGGTGTTGGTTGGGTAATGTTATTNCCACACCCTGATAGACTAGGAGGAGACGATGCGTTTGCTTTAGAGCTTTCAAAGTCTCCTAGTGTTATAGCTATGCCTGAAGTAGCTAACAATAGTTACCCTTCTACAGTAGGTACAGTTATCAAAGGACCAATAATTTCATTACCAAAAGCACAGGGCTTTTTAGAAAACATAGATGTATTAAAACAATCAGCAGGACAAGGTGCTATATCTGCACCAGTAGATGTAGATAACTTGGTAAGGCGTATACCTTTACTACAGCAAACAGACAATGGGTGGGTAGCTTCGTTTGGAACAGAAGTTTTAAAAATACTAGGAGGTGGTCAAACTTATCAGATTGTTACAAATCAGAATGGAATTGAACAGGTTAGAGTAAGAGGCATCCCACCCATCTCTACAGATTCATTAGGTCGTAAATATGTAAGCTGGGTAGACACACCACAAACTACATTAGATGAGATGGATGTTGCTAACAAGTTTGTGTTTGTAGGCTTTACAGCCAAGGGTATATCCCCTCAACTTGCAACACCTACCGGACTATTAGAACCTCACAAAATACAAGCAGCACTCTCTGAAAGTATGTTAATGGATACACCTCAAATACCAGACTTTAGATTGTTTGTTGAGTTATTGTTATTGTGTGTCTCAGGCTTACTGACAGCTCTTGCAATCAACTATCTTGGTATCACCAAAGGCGTAGTATCATTCTTAGGAATGTTAGCAGGTGTGGGATATCTTGAATACTACTTTGTAAGTCAAAATGTGCTTATAGATTCTACATGGAGTATGACATGTATGACACTTATTGCAACTCAACAATTCTATCTTAACTTTAGAACACAATTTAAATTAAGACAACAGATTAAGAAACAGTTTGAACATTACCTTGACCCAAGACAAGTAAAAAGATTACAAGATAATCCAGAGTTATTAAAGTTAGGTGGTGAGAGAAGAAACTGTACGTTTTTATTTACAGATGTCAGAGGATTTACGAGTTTATCAGAGAGACTAGAGCCTGAAAAAGTTGCAGAGATAATGAACAAGGCTTTAACTATACAAGCTGATGCAGTAAAGAAACACGGAGGCATGGTTGATAAGTATATTGGTGATGCAATGATGGCTATATTCAATGCACCTATGGACTTAGCTGACCACGAAACTAAGGCAATAAAAACAGCTCTTGAAATAAAAAAGAATATGCAAGAAGCAGACTTAGGAATTGAAATTGGTATAGGAATAAATACAGGAGAAGCTGTGATAGGAAATATGGGAAGTGATACACGCTTTGATTATACTGCTATAGGTGATGCTGTTAATTTAGCAGCTAGATTAGAAAGTTCTACAAAAGAAGTTGGAGAGGATATAGTTATAGGACATAGCACAGCTATTAACTCTACTATGCCCACTATATTCTTAGACCCTATCCATGTAAAGGGTAAAGAAAAAGAAATTATAATATATACTATTGAAAGCCTTTAAGTTGTTTCTGTAAGTACTCATGTACACTACCTAATCTATCTTTACCGTGTCTTAGTATTGTTTTAATTAAAGGTCTGTCGTCTTGTGGTATAACATCATCAACCATATTCTCAGGTAACATACTTAATTCTGTTACTATNTTATTATCTCTAGTCAATAACACTTTGAAGCTTATTAGATTAGCCTCGTTCTTATTAATCATTTGTCTCCCCTAGGCTAGTAAAGTTGATTGCATCTTGTCTTCCTCTAAGACCTGCCTTCATGTAAGTAGTAGCTCTACCTTCAAAGAAGTTTTGATGTTCTACACCGGTAACTTCATCAATCCAACCAAGAGGATTTTCTCTTTGGTCGTAATTAGTTTTAAGTCCTAGTTGTAGTAATCTTCTATCTGCTATGTATCTGTTATATGCATACATATCTTTCTTAGTTAATCCTTGTATGTCTCCCATATCAAACACTAAGTCTAAGAACTTATCTTCAAGCTCTACCATGTGTCTACATATTTCATATAGTTCTTTTTTAAAATCATCTGTCCATATCTCTATGTTCTCTTTGATAAATTCTCTAAACAACTTGGTCATAGCTTCAACATGCATAGACTCATCACGGATAGAGTAAGTAACTATCTGTCCCATACCTTTCATTTTACCAAACCTAGGAAAGTTAAGTAGAATAGCAAAGCTAGAGAACAACTGTAGTCCTTCTGTAAAAGCTGAGTAAACTGCTAGGGTTTTAGCAATAGTTTTTTTATCAGATTTAAGAGGTTTAAACTCTCCAACATAATCGTGTTTGTCTGACATCTCTTCGTACTCTGAGAAAGCTTTGTATTCTATTTCAGGCATACCAACTGTATCAAGTAACAAGCTATAAGCATGTTGATGTATTGATTCCATGTTTGCAAAAGAACCCATCATCATTCTAGCTTCAGGTTTTTTAAAGATAGGCATATACTTATCTATGTACCCAGAAGCTACATCTACATCTGACTGAGTAAACAATCTAAATATTTGTGTAAGTAAATTCTTTTCTATAGGTGTAAGCTCTTGCCAATCCTTTACATCTGTGTGCATAGGTACAGACTCAGGCATCCAATGCATTTGGTTTTGTAGTACATAGTAATCAAACATCCAAGGATATTCAAACGGTTTGTAGTAATCTCTAGTTTTTAGTAAACTCATAAAAATCTCCTTTTAATATTGATAATAATTCTGTAGCTTCAGCATATTCTTTTAACAAACCATCTACTGTTCCTACTATATCAGGATGGTCAGCTACACCTACTTGCATTTCAAATAGTATATTTAAATTTACTTTAGCCTCTTGTTGTTTTGCTTTATATTTTAAACTTAAAGCTTTATATATTTCTTCTTTCATATGTTATCCTTCACATGCGATACATTCTGTATCTTCTAAATTTATTCTTGGTACTTTAACATTGACATTCTCTACTGCACGAGCAGCATTAGAACGGAAATAGTAAAGTGATTTAAGTTTGTTCATACCATACCAGTGCACATCATTAACATACTGCATGTAGTCATCATGTACATCTTGAGGCTCTGTAGCCTTTGGTAAAGTAAAAAACAGATTAACTGATTGTGCTTGACACACAAACTGTTGTCTTTGATGAGCATGTTCTACTATCCAAATTTGATTTATTTCGTTAGCAGTTTTAAATATTTCTTTCTCATCATCATTAAGTATATCTAAGTGTTGTACCGAACCATCACTACCTGATATATCTTTCCATATAAGTTCCAACTCTTTACTTTTTAAACCTTTAGTCTTTAAAAGCTTTTCTAAGTATTTATTCTTAACTTGGTAACTTCCGGATAAAGTCTTGTGAGTATAGCAGTTAGCCCTGTAAGGCTCAATACTAGGAGAAGTCCCACTACAGATGATACCACTACTAGCATTAGGAGCAATAGCAAGGAGGTTAGCATTACGCCTACCACTACCATGAATATCAGGAGCCTCACCCCTTTCAATAGCCAACTCTTTAGTAGCATTGTTTGCTCTGGACTTGATATAAGTAAACGCTTTGTGGTTGAAACCAGTTGCAAAAATACCTTCGAAAGGTATGCCCCTAGATTGTAGATAAGCATGAAAACCCATAGCACCGAGACCGAGACTGCGTTCTCTATACGCTGAATAGGCAGACTTTGTATAGCCTTCTTGACCCTCCTTAACATATTTTTGAAAGCGTTTAAAATTTGCACTATATTCTCCTAACTGCGTTGTGTCTATTGCGTTGTCAATGTAGTGTTGTAAAACATTGTCAAGCATTGTTATTAAATCTTGTATAAAGTTATCGTCCTTTGACCAATCATCAAAGTGTTCTAAGTTGACAGAAGATAAACAACATACTGCTGTTCGTTCTTCATTGGTAGGTAGTGTAATCTCTGAGCATAAGTTACTTTGTCTAATTTTTAATCCTAAATCTTTTTGTTGTTTAGGTAATGCTTCGTTACATTTATCTATGTTTACCATGTAAGGCTCACCTGTCTCTGCTCTAGCATTTATTATCTGCCACCATAAATCTCTTGCATTAACTACGCGAACAGCTTCGTTAGTCTTAGGGTCTATTAGTCTCCAGTCTTCATCGTTTTCTACAGCCTGTAAGAATGAGTTAGTTATGTTGACACCGTTATGAAGATTAAGATTCTTCCTGTTAATATCTCCACCTGATTCTTTACGCATGTTAATAAACTCTTCTATCTCTGGGTGACTGATATCCATGTAAGCAGCATAGCTTCCTCGTCTTGTAGTGCCTTGGTTGAAGGCTAACATCTGAGAATCAACTACATGCATGAAAGGAATACTTCCAGTAGAACGACTGCCATGAGCAGTAGATATACCGTTACTTCTAATATCTCCCCAATATCCACCAATGCCTCCACCTGAACTTGCCAACCATATATTCTCGTCATAATGAGCAGATAACCCACTCCTACTGTCAGGAACATAATTAAGAAAACAACTGATAGGAAGCCCACGACTTGTTCCTCCGTTACTAAGTATAGGAGTGCTAAACATGAACCAACGAGAGGAACTGTAGTCATAAAGTCTTTGAGCAAGTTCAAAGTTTGTCTCACCTTTGAAGGTGGCTCCGAAGACGGAGGCTCTTGCGAGGGCTTCTTGTGCATGTGTTTCGTTCTCCCAAAAATATCTATCTTTTAATGTATCAAGACTAAACTTATCAAACTGTTTCTCTTTATTATAATCTATTACAATTCCTAAGTAAGGTTTTTTCCCTATCTTATCTTCAACCATTATCTTTCTCCTCATCTAGCACATACATAGTTATGATAGCGTAGTGTATTATTTTCATTAATTCTTTTTTCTTGTTATCTTTCTTTCCAAACCTCATAGCATATTTCATAATGTTACCAATACCAAAACTCTCTCCGTGTCCTGCATCTATAATCATATCTGTTGCTTGATATTTACCGTTACCATAATGGGCTTCATAAGTTCTATCTACATAAGTTTTTATTTCTCTTAACACTTGGTCTTCGTTAAATTTATATTTCATGTCCTCCATTCCTTTGGTAATGTTTCTTCACTATACCATATAAAATTGTTTGTCTCTGCCCATTCAGCATGTGTTCTTTTAGTTCCGTCTTTTCTTTTCTTAGCCTGTGGCATAGGAGACAAAGGCTTTTGAAATAGAAACACTAACTCATAGTTTTCAGGTAGTGCTTCTCTTATATGTATGTACTTACTATACTCTGCATAGTCCCAGAATCTACCTTTAGCTTCTAGTAATATTGTCTTACCATCTATAACCTTAACAAAGTCAGGCTCATACTTATGCTTAACTACATAACTAATGTTATCCCAATGATGTTTCCATTGTTGTAGTATTGTGTCGTGTAAAACATATTCCCATAAGCTGTCATATCCTTTAGGGACATTTGTCTTCTTTGGTCTAGGCTTTCTTGGTACTCTTCTAGCCACTTAGTTCTTCCAGAGTTATATCAGGATTTCTTTTTACCTGTTTATAAAACCATCGAAGACTGTAAGCACTTATCATAAATTTATTGTTAGCAAAGATATGTGTTTGTTCAGGTAAGAACTCTTGTAGATTTTTCTTACTAATCTTAGTAGCATCTTCACCTTCAGGAACCATAGTTCTTATCCACTCTATTAACAAAGCTTCTGCTTTTCTTCTTAACTGTTTAGACTTTCTCTGGTGCATAATTTTTTACAAGTTTCCAATAATTTAAAATACTATTAAACATTTCTCTATGTTTAGTTTGAGATTCTTTATCCCATATATGACAAGCTATAAGCTCTGTGTCTTCTCTATCAACAAAGATAGATACTCTTTCAACATCATCAAAGCCACAACCCTGTGCATAAGCAGACAACTGCATACCGTGTTCATCGTATACTAATTTAGATGGGTCTTTACCTTCTAAGTTATCTTTAGTTTTAAAGTCTACAAAGATACCAGACTTAGAATATAAATCTATCTTACCACCATAACCTAAGTCAGCACAGAAGGAAGCTTCAGCTATCCACTCTTCATCAGGAAACATTTCATCTAAATAGTTTTGAATAACACAATATGTTTCTGTCTTCTCTTCACCAAGAAAACCTCGTTCAATCATAGCGTGAATCTTTGTACCTTTTTCTGCTGCTTCTTGACCTATTCTTTTAGAGTCTTGCTTACATCTGTATGCAAACTCTTCGGTAGTTTCTAAAGAGTCTTTCTCTAAAGTAAGAGCAGAGTTAAGTGCTTGATTAATTTTCCAATTCTCTAGTTGAGGCTTGGCTATCATACTAAGAATAGTAGTTACTGAAGGTACTAGCTGTTCTTTTCTTGCATCTCTAAGAGTAGTGTTTCTTTCTTTACCGTTAGCACCAACGATAGTATACATTGGTTCGCCTTTTTGCGTGTACCAATGACCAGATTCCGACTTAAATTTATTAGCCGACAGTTTATTATATACTTCTTGACTAGAACTGTCAAGTGTTTTTTCATTTTTTTCCATCTTCTGAATCCTTAAATGCTTTTATTACATCTGATGAGAATAATTTCTGTAGATTTACAAGGAACATTTTACTTGCGTTGTGGTCTCCACCTGATACAGTTTTAAAAGTATCAAGCTTATCCACTATAGTTCTTAGTACATCTGTTTTAAATACAAGAGTACAAAACTCATTGTCTCCTACACATAAGTTATGAAACCAATAGTCTGATTCAGTTGCTCTGATACCAGAAGGTTTGTTCCATGACTCATACTCTATACATATGTTACCTGTCTTCATCCACATACCTCGTTCTGATTTAACTTCTATCTTCTTTCCTTCTAACATATCTCTAACTTTATCTTCTCTTATCTCACCATACGATAAGTCAAGGTCAAATTTCTTTTGGTCTTTCTTAGTGGGTTTCACTCCAGTTTACTCCTATCTTGTATTCGCCATCAAGAGGACAACGAAGATTAAAATGTTCACCTGCTTTTATAATACTATCTACTGCTAACTCCCCTGCAAAATTAGCCTGAGTATCTTTTACTTCTATCTGCCACTCATCGTGAATGTTTGCTACAAACTTATAGTCTATACTATTTAATTTTAACATGTCATCTAATAGTATCAAGCCTTTCTTCATAACAATAGCACCTGCTCCCTGTAGTAAAGTGTTCAGGGCTGAGTGTTGGTTACGAACATAAAGCTTTCTACCATCTAATCCTTTGAGATATTTTTTTGTTGATGCTCTTTGCACTCTATCTCTAAGAGATTTAAATGAAGGTTTATTATCAAAGAAATATTGTCTAGCTCTTTTACCATCTGCTGTACTTCCTCCAACCACTTTACCAAGCTTCTCGTCTCCTGCTCCGTACATGAGTGCATAGATGAATGTCTTTGCCGTATCTCTAGATTTAAGTTTTGCAAGTTCTTGATTTGCTGTGTGGATATCTCCGTTGAGTATTTCATTTGTGTATTCCTCGTCATTCATATAGTGTGCTAACATTCTAATCTCAAGTCCAGAAGCATCAACGCCTAGTAAGACATTAGTATCTTCTACAATCCAACATGCTCTGCACTCTTTACCATAAGGACTATGAGAGCTAGGCACTTGTGCCATGTTAGGATTTCTATGTGTCATTCTTCCGGTGATAGCACCATTAGGTATAACAAAGCCGTGCACTCTTCCGTCCTCTTCAGTCGCATCAATCCAAGAATCAATTTGAGCTATACGCTTTTGTAATAAAAGAAACTGTGCTATTAAGTTAGCTTCGTGTATGTGTGTGATTGCAGATAAAGTTTTCTCATCTACTATTGGTTGACCTGTTGGTGTAAACCTATCAGGCTTCCAACCAAAGTCAATTAGATATTCTCCTATTTGTTTTCTTGAACCAAGATTAAATTCTTGTAAAGACTGACGCATAAAAGGATTCATGTTTTGAGTATTAATACATCTAGCATACTCGTCATCTGTAAGACCACGCTTAGATAGTTCACCATCTTTCTTTATATAAGGTGTAACTAATTTATCGTCAACCCACTTAGGCGTAAAAGTATTATGCACCTCATCTTCTATTGCTTGTTTCTTTTCTCTAAGTTCAGCAAGTAAAATTAAAGCGTGTTGAGTATCAAACTTAAAACCATTTGTTTCTTGTTGTTTAACTATGTCTGCTACACGAGTCTCAATCTCTACACAATCTTTACCAAACCCTTTACTTTCTTTTCTTAGTTCTTTTAATACTACTGCATTTAATTCTACATCTCTTACACAATAGGTCATCATGTCTTCTGAGTAGTTAAGGTAGTCAGAGAAATCTATTTTATGGTAGCCAAGTTTATATCCCCACTTCTCTAAGCTGTGTCCTCCATCTCTATTAGGATTAAACAACCTAGAAAAAACAAGAGTATCTATCACCGGTATATTAGATAAATCAACATCACTAAACTTATGTACCATAGGTATATCAAACCCAATGATGTTATGTCCTATCAAAGTATCTGCTGTTGTTAGAAACTCATAACCTTCTTGTAGTTTATCAGGTGGGAACTTATGTATCTCGCCTGTGTCTACATCTTGTGCAACGATACAATGTATCTTTGTTGCGTTAAGGTCATCTGTTTCTATATCAAATACTAACTGCACTAAAAAGCCTCATCTAAACTACCATCAAATTCAATATCATTATCAGAAAGTTCAGAGAGTCTTCCGGTTTCAGCATCATATATAACTCTACATGCCATGCCTACATCACCTGTGTATCTTGATTTAAGTATACGAAGTTTGGTTGTTCTAGCTTCGTCTTCATCATCTGATTGTTGATTTCTTTCCAATGCTATAACACAATCAGATAGTTGTCCAATACTATTTGAACCACGAAGATGAGATAAAGAAACCTCTATACCATTCTCGTGTCCTTTGTTACCGTCAACTCTACGCAAGTGTGAAACTAAAATGATACCTGCACCTGTCTCTTCTACCAAACTTCTAAGCCTAGTCATAATAGAATCAATGGCTCGTCTCTCATCTCCTTCATGCACAGCACTAACTAACATATGTAAATGGTCTACTACCACCCACTTGCAGTCGCACCCTATAATCATAAATCTAAGTTTAGTAAAGATATCATCAATGTCATTCGTTCCAAAGTGTGAATGCACCCATACTCTATTACGATTGTCTCCGTCATAAAGTATATCAAACATCTTATCAAGTTCTTCTTTAGAAAACTTGTCGCGTTCTTGGTCAACATATAGTCTAGCGTTAGCTTCAATAGATAAGATACCATCAATGGTTCGTCTCCAATCTTCTTCTAATGCTATGATACCTACATTATCGTTAGTACTTTTAATAAGATGATGTTCAAGTTCTCTAGTTACACTAGACTTTCCAAGCCCTGTACCACCTGTAAGTGTTACAAGTTCTCCTTGTCTAAGTCCGTATAGCTTCTTGTTTAATCCTTCATAAGGATAAGGGACACTCTCTTTTCTTTCTCTGTTGTGGAACTTCTCTCGTTGTTCTGAAACATTTATAACACCAGAAGGTGTATAAACTTTTGATGCCCACCAAGCTTCAACAAATTCTTTATGTCTGTTGGAACGGAGCATATCATTGGGGTCTTTGTAGCCATGTGGTAGTGTAAGTATCTTAGCTTTACTAGGTTTAAATAACCTAGCAACTTTAATAGATGCTTCCTTACCTGCTTTGTCATTATCAAATGCAATGATTACATTTTCAAACTCTTCAAAGAACTCAAGGCTTTCTTTTATATCACGAACTGCACCTTGTGCACCACGCTTTATGGACACTACTGCCCACTTAGAACCCAAGAGTTCATAAGCAGACATAGCATCACATTCCCCTTCTACAATGGTAACATACTTACCACCTTTGAATAACTGTTGACCAAACAAACCTGTATCGTTGTAAGTTCCAGAGACAAAGAAGTCTTTAGCTTTTACATTACGATATTTAGTAGCTGATAACTCATGCCCATTATAATATGGGTACAAATGCTTGACTACATTTCCTTGTAGGTCATGTACGCATTTAACTCCATACTTAGTAGCAGTTGCTCTGGATATTTTCCTATCTGTAAGAGCAGAAAATTGTCCTTCATCTACCATATCAGGTTTCTTGGTCGGTGTTGTCGTTGCTGTTTGCATATCCTTTCCTCCACATGCATCGGTATAACTTGGCATGAACTCACCACAACTGAAACACTTTGCTGAATCATCTTCGTTGATTCCAACAGCATCACTACTGTTACAAAGTGGACAAGGTTGATGTAGTTTATCCCACGTCTTATCCATGTTAGCCCTCATTTATGCTATTAGGATTCTTCTGTTGAATCTTCTTCAGCTACTTCTTCTGTATCTCCTTCAGGCTCATCACCTTCTGGTGTTTCTACTACAGCTTCTTCAGCATTTTGTAGTAGTTGTTCAAGATTGTTTTGATGTGTTCCAGAAGCAAAGTTAAGTGCTTCAACAAGAACATTCAACGTACCTATCTTACTGATAGACATGTTAGCATTAGCTCTTGCGTTCTCATCTTCAATCATATTAGTGTCATACACTACCTGTCCGTCTTCTCTAGTAATAGTAATTATCATATTAAAATTCCTCGTTATCTTCGGTACTAGCCTCAGAGTATTCAATTAAATCAGTTACCTTTACTGCTATTAACTCAGCAAATGTACCATACTTTCCTGTGTAAGGTTTAATCTTCACAGTAATTCCAGAACCATTACCTACACTAGCGTCTAAATCGTTGCCGTCTCCGTCAACTAACTTAGGTGCTACATTAGTAGTTCCGTCATGCTTCTCTACTTTCCTAGAGAAAGAGAACGCTGGTTCATCATACTTAGGTTGTCCATCTCTGGTTCTAACCTGTGATAATCCCAGACCCTCTAGCCTAGAAGCAGTATCTACATCAGTCAACACCACTATTCCATACTTATGTGGTTCAAACTTAGTGTTTGGTGTGCTGACATTAGCCCACATAGCTTTTCCTTCTACATACTCATACATATTGGTTTCCTCCATAGGTTGTATTAAGTTTAAAGATTATATCACGCCTACTTTTTAGACGCAACTCTTTTCTCTCTGCGTCTTGCGTTGTTCCTATCCCTTGTAAATTGGATAGAGGATTGCAAGTCTTCCCATAGCTCATCAAGTGCTTGTTTCTTTTGTTCTTTGTTAAGTCTTGTAATGATTTTGATATCAGACTTCTTAGGTATCCAAGTATCCCAATAGGCTTTGTCCATGTCTTTCCATGTCCAACCTATCTCTTTGTCTAGTGTTGTTGATTTAAAATATAGATTCACATAGCCCTCTAGCTTTAAAATTAAAAGGGTCACTTTTGAGTGATAACCAGCACT
>JGI24524J20080_1000376_pt1 | contig 15253 bp, 15 predicted proteins | sample LinPmetageLP49_FD_20080 | JGI IMG/M metagenome (IMG submission 20080)
GTGAGCCAGAAGTAGTTTACTCAGAGCCAGCCGTTGTCGCCGACCCCTTCTAGGCATACCTGATAGCCCTTCCCCTTCGGGGGTGGGGCTTTCTTATATTAACGCACAAGATATAATATGTTTCCCAAAGACGCAAAAGAACGAAAGACCTACCCCGTAGCAACCTTCACTAAGGACTACTTCCCCCACGCCTTGATTGCTTTAGCCCACCACAGCTACATAGCCCAACAGCAACACGGCACACCTACCAATGGCAAGCCAATGCAATGGCACAAGGATAAGTCTGTTGGAGACGAGAACCAGCTCATGAGACACTTCATGGAGGGTGACCGAGTTAGCACAGCCTGGAGAGCCTTAGAGCTACTTGAACGCGAGGAACTACTTAAACTTGAATTAACTAAATCATAGCATGAAAGAACTAGACTACATAGATCACTTCCGCATCATCATGAAACCCCGCCGGCATTTCCTAGACCAGATAGTCAAAGCACTAGAGCCAATGAATGAATTAGAAGGAAAGGAAGAGGAGAGAGAAGCCATCATACAGAGTGCTGAAAACATCCTCCAAGAAATCCACGACAAGTATACTCAAGACCAGCACCTAGTGATGGCCAAGTTTTATTCTGAAGCTAAACAAACCGTTGGACGCGGCATCCTCTCCGGACTAATTAAAGATTAATGGAACAACCTCACAACTTAGAAGCAGAAGAGGCTTTGCTGGCCTGCTGCCTACTGAACAATGCGTCTTACGACAGCATCAGCACCATCGTCAACGAAGACGATTTCTACCGTAGTGCTAATAAGATTTTGTTCGGTGCTATATCTAAGTTGTGTGCAACCGGTGACGAGTTCTCTGAGATTGACTTGGACGAACTACTCAAGCGTGAGGGGACAGACAAGGAGGTAGGTGGACTGGGTGCTATAATGCACATACAAAGACAGGTGAGTAGTTCTATGCAGATAGTGAGCTTCGCCAAGATTGTAAAAGAGAAGTCTAAGTTGCGTCAGATTATTCGCACATCACGCATCGCGATTGAAGCAGCTACAGAGAACCAAGACCCAGACGTAATCATTGCTGACATCGAGAGATCTGTTACTGCTACCCTGGACAACGCCTCCACTAANGACCCCTCGATCAGAGCAGCGGCTGAGTCCTTACGTGAAGACTTCAAGAGGATGGCNGAGGGAACCTACGATACCTTCGCTCTACCAACTAGGATCAAACAGCTAGACGATAAGCTCAGTGCTGGTGGTATAGCCAACGGAGAGGTAATGGTTGTTGCGGCTCCTACCTCCTGCGGCAAGACCTGCATAGCCTTGAACGTAGCCTTGCAGAATGGCGTAACCCACAACAAGCCTGGTCTATACTTCTCCTTTGAGATGCAAGCTAAGAGCCTAGCAAAGCGCATGATACAGACCTGCTCTGCTGTGAACCTCAACCAGTTCCAAGAGGGTGTGCTGTCCCCAGAGAAACAGAAGAGAGTGTGGGATGCTACTGAGAGAGTAGAGAACGCCCCTATATTCACAGAGCACTACGTTAGAAACATAGACGAACTGCGTTCACGTGCTCGTATGTATAAGCGTAAACATAACATCGAATGGATTGTCATNGACTACCTACAGCTNGTNCCTTGGAACACCAAGCTNAAGAAGCACGACGGCATCGCAGAGGTTAGCCACCAGATCAAGCTCATGGCTATGGAGTTAGACCTACCAGTAATCCTNNTGGCTCAGGTAAACAGAGAGGGAGCCAAGCGTGAGACAGGCATTACGCTATACGACTTGAAAGATTCCGGGGACATCGAGAACGACGCAGACATTATTCTCTTGCTATGGCCTAACGGTTCAGACACAAAGGAAGCTACAGTCCACAACGATCCCGTCCACGGCACACACATTTGCATCAAATACAATGTAGCAAAGCAACGTGAAGGTGAGCGAGATCAGTATGGCAAGTTCGTCTTTCAAAACAGCATAGGCAGATTTAGTTAACCCATCCTACTAACTATTATAAATATGACACAAGAACACCTAACTCAGAAGCAAGCATACAACCTTTACTTAGAAGGTTTTTCTTACCACCAGATAGCCGAAGACTTTGAGACAACCGCAGAAGCTGTGCGCTCCAAGATCAGGCGATACAAAGCTACTGTCCCTGCCGCTCAAGGTAACGAGCGAGTCCTTGTTATATCTGATACTCACTGCCCAGCCATGCACCACGGCTACATTGACTTCCTAATCTCTATCTTCCACAAGCACAAGTGCACACGTGTTGTTCACATCGGTGACCTGGTAGACTGGAACGCTATCAGCTTCCACGAGAAAGACCCATCCATGCCTAGCGCAGCAGACGAGTTTGTAGCGGCTTCTAAGCAGGTCAGAGCACTACACAAGGCGTTCCCTGAGGTAGACTACCTTATCGGCAATCACTCCGCTCTACCGGAGCGTAAGGCTCAGAGTGTTGGACTACCACCAGAGGTAATACTTAACTTCAAAACCCTATGGGGACTTGACGGATGGGAGATACACCCTAGGTTTACCGATCTATTGATTGACAATGTTATATACAGACACGGAGACAAAGAAAAGGGAGGGCAGATGTCAGCACTGAAGAACGCTCAGGCTCAGTTCAAGTCTCTAGTTATGGGTCACCTCCACGCACAGGCTGGTATCAACTACCACGCCAACCAAGACGGTGTTGTCTTTGGTATGAACGTAGGCTGTGGTGTAGACCATACTCACCCTGCCATGAACTACGGACGTATATATGCTGCTCGACCTGTGCTGGGTTGCGGTGTTGTCTACTCTCCTAAGCTTGCTTTCTTTGAACCAATGTTTATCTAACTATGATCTACGAACACAAAATACAAATGGACAATATCTATGGTGACACAACTGATGTCACTGTAGAGTTTGAAGCCGACAAGCCTGGAGGCAGAAACCCAGACATAAAAGGTATATACTACTTTGAGTCTGACGAACCACTAGACAGCGAGGACATTGTATATCTGTTTGAGTGGCTAGAGCGAGACGCTGATCAATGGAAACTAATCTCACACAACATAACATAAATGCAGACAACCAATACCCGATCCGTTTTCAAGATTAACCCAGAAGAAATTCTATCTAAAGGGCTAGAGGCCATGACTAGATCATGCGAAGCTCTGACCAAACAGAATGAAACTTTAAATAATGACATAGATAACTTAAAGAATAAAGTTAATATGCTACAGGATCGCCTCCTATCTAACGCAGAGGAGCGAGAATAACTTTGCGGTTCGTTCATTACTGCAAACAGAGTAAGTCGTGAGTGCTCAGGATAAGGCCGTATTCAGCCTAATTACGGGGTTGCCGTTAGCCAGCCCTTCCAAACCACGACGCTAACAAACTAAGGTCCTCCAGGCAACTGGGGGGCTTTTTTATTGTCCCCTACAGGACTCCCCTAATTCTCAACGCATCAATCACGGAGTCAGATATGACATCCCTGCGCCTGAAGTCGTTGATCAGACCAGGGTTCCTGGTTAGATAATCTACCCTCTCATCCGTATCCATGTCTCGCATCAGCATATCTCTTCGGTTGAACCCCTTGCTTGCATTCTTCTGCTCGCGTATCCACATATTCATTAGCCTCTTGCCCACGATTGGGTCCTTCCGAATTTCCTTCTTTATGTTGCTGCGTTTCTGTTGCATCGTCTCACCCATTTCGTTGTATATTTCAGATGTAGATTGCTTTGAAGAAATTGCCATGTCGTTATAATCTCCATCCAATGTGGCGAGTATGTCTTTAGATGAAATGCCAGACTTCTTCATTACCTCTATGCGTTCAGCTTCCGTGAAACCTTGAATTGCTAAGTCTTCATTTCTTTGAGCAATCTCCATCATGCTTTCTTTACGTCCCTCGTTAGCTTCTTGGTATAAAGCTCCTAGGTCTTCAGGACTAAGCTTGCCGTCTTCTCTCGCCCTTGTATAACTGTATCGTGATCCATCAGCGTTCTTCTTGTTTTCACGCATAGCAAACATTACGCTTTCGCCTATGTCTATTGTGTTAACTCGATAGCCTACCTGCCTCGCTAACACTTGACCTACACTTAAATCTCCAACTCCGCGCAACGCTTCATCCATCTTTTTTGCTTCACGAACAATACCTGGACGAAAGGATTCTTTGACGAAGTAAACAAGTCGCTCCTTGGCGTTTTCAAAATCATTTTCAGAGTAGCTAATTTTATTGCCCCTGTTATTTCGATTGTTTACAGCTTCCATCAACCCTCGGTTAATAAATGAACCTTCACCCACGAACTCTTCTACTAACAGGGAAGCAAGGCTGTCGATTGGTTCTTCTTTCATGGAAGCATCGAATGCAGCAAGCCCAAGGGCGTGAGGAGAAATATAAGATATGTTGGCATAACTAACCTTCTTGCCGTCTTCCGAAACTCGCATTGCTAACGTCTTACTTTGATCCCAACTAGGCAATGAGTTTTTAATAGCTTGCTCATTCTCTTCAGTCACACCCCCATCGCGATTCAATGCCTCGATTCCTGCGTATGTTCCACCGTAGACGGCAGCCAAGGAAGTTAGTCTTTTAGCACCTTCTATCCTCATTGCAGATTTACTAGCCCTGTTAATGTCTAGTCCTAGATCAGCACCAAAGTTTCCTTGAAGCATTTGCTTAATGATCTTCCCTTGGTTGTATTGGTTACGCATGAACTCAGCCGTGAAGGAAGCAAACTGTGGCATGATACCCATACGAGACAGGCGTTTAACAACAGAAGACAATCGGTCGTAGTTTTGATACGTGTCATTTATTAGTTCTGCTGCTAGTTTCTTAACCTGCTCACCGTTCAATTCTGGGTAAACCCTCTTCAACATATCCTGCTGTGACTTCCAGCCTACATAACGTCCTACAGTATCAGGGATAGAATAGGCTTTACCAAAGAAGCCGACTGGCTTTTCCATTGCATTAGAGAATATTCCCCGTTCAAAGGAATCTCTCATGTCGGACTCTATGATGTTTTCTCCCTTGATTCCGTAGCGAGCCATATCATTGGCCTCCTTTAGAAATGCCCTGCGCTCTTTACCCCCAGATGGACTCATCAATTTTTCTAGTCCACCAAATTCTGCCAAAGCTAAACGTGCTCCACGACCAGCACCAGCAAATGGATTAACACCCATACCTGCTAAAGTGATTGCATTACCATACACCTGGACGGCATAGGATGGAGGGTTCAACAGAACCTTAGTAGCCTTTGATAATCCAACAGCAGTAGAGTAAAGGTCTTGTATGCCAGCTAGAATGGCATTGTTAGAACGCTCTGTTCCCCCACTAATGTATAAACTATTAATTGATGCCTGAACTTCCGGTGATACATTGTATTCTGTTTCAACTCCAGCCTTCAACTTTAACGGGGCTGTTCCTCCTGGAGCAATATCACGACGAATGGCAAGTCCATTTCTTTCTAGAATTTCAATTATGTTGCGGTCAGTCTTTTCCCTAGCAACCATGCGCCCCACTCTGGTAAGTGTCCCACGCACCCGTTCTCCTGTTTCAGTAATTTCACCTAGCCAAGCTTTCTCAAACTCTCCTGGTTCCTTGCGCTTCATTAAGGGCGAATCAACCTTACCCCTGGCTCCAGATCGTGGATCAAGTTTACGTGCAGCAGCAGACTGTCCTTCTAATTTTTTCAGTTGCTTGTTTGCTTCGTCCATTGCCTTTGCCTCTGCATCATCTGGGTCCATTTCCCTGAACGCCTTAGATTTTAATTTTTTGTCAGCAATTTCTCTTTGTGCTTTATTTCGCAGTCTTACGTCTGGAACAAAGTCGCCATCTACAAACATACGATACTCGCGGCTCGTAAAGTTGCCCAACTCCCTAGACTTTTTAATCTTGGCAATTAACTTGGGCGTTTCCTGCAAAGCCTTCTGTTCTTTCTTTGATTTTTTAATTTCCTTCCTGAGCTTCTTTAACTCCTTGGCGTTGACTGCTCGTCCCGCCTTGTCTTTTAGTTGTAATATTTTATCCGTAACTATAGCTAGCTTCTCTGGCCCCATCTTTGCCATGTAATCAGCGTCTAAATAATTAATGACTTCTCCTTGCAGTTCGTTCAACTTGTCGCGATACACAACTAAATCGTCTGTTAAGTTTCCTAGTGATGAGTCCAACTCCCCACCAGCTAAATACTTGTCTACCTTGGCGGCAACACTAGCGTCTTGTGCAACAGCAGCGGCAATGCGCTTATCTATTTTACCGCCAAGCTCTTCGACAGATGTTATGCGTTTGCGGAATCGTAAAATTTCATTCCTAGCTTCTTTTCCAACAACCTTAGATGGAGCAATGATAGACAACATTCGGTTTTTAAAGCCAGATATATTACCAGGGTTTTCTATAAAGTCAGTAGCTAGATCAGCTTGAACTCTAGCTTTAACTTTTTCAACTTGACCACGTAGTATTTTCTCTCCTTCCGCACCTTCCGCTTGAGTAAGAGGCTTTAAGTCCTTGTAAGTTATAACCCCACTTGCTACTTCGTCATCAATTTCATTAAAGGTTTTACCAAAAAACTTATTCATCGAGTTACTAATCTTTGGCGTAACAGCACCTATAGCACCACCAAACAAAGCACCAGCACCAGCATACATACCAAATTCCTCTTTGGTGGGCATACGACCCTCGTCAACGATAGTTTTAATTGTAGCCTCCGTGCTTCCCAATGCCGCACCTTTAACAGATTCACGAGCAGCTGCGCCAGCAACCATGCTACCAGTAATCTTAGCTCCACCTCTCAGTCCCTTGACTGCGGCTCCACCCAATGGTATAGCACTAACCACACCAGCACCCAGTGCTCTACCAAGACTAAAGTCTGGCTGATCTTCAATGTCTTGTGCAAACATTGAGCCAAAGAAACCACCAGCAAAACCACCTATAGCGGATCCTATAGCGGCTCCCGGAACTGCTCCTATACCAAAGAATCCAGCCCCAATGATACCACCAAGAACGGAACCAGCAACACTTGATGCAATTTCAGTTCCAACACCAGTAATAACTTCACCAGTGGTAGGGCCTTCTGGTTCAAACGGAGTTCCAAATTCAGGAACATTTGAAAAATCACCTTGAAATCGAGTAGATTCTTCAACAGGAGTTCCAAATTCTAAAAATTCCCCAACAGGAGTTCCAAATTCAGGTATTTCTCTTGCCATTATATTAATGTATATCCAGCAGCTTTTGCTTCCTCGACTTGTTCAGCGGGAACATTTCTTCGTTGAACTCCGTCTGGGTGCATCATTGTTGATGTAGCCCCACCGGTGCTACCCGCTCCACCACCATCGCCGCCTCTCATGAACTCTGTAACTGGGTCGAATATAGAAGAAGATTTTCCTCCCATTTCATCAATAACATACATAGCCATTTGGGTTTCATCTTTTAAAACCCCGTCCCGTAACATTTCTTGGGCAACCTTATAAGTTTCCGCGTATTTCTCAGGCTCAGTTTGTTGATAATTAGCTATGTAAGCATTAGTTCTTTGATTATTAAGAACCTGACCTTGGACTCTAAGCTGCTCGTATTGTTCCTTCAGCTTATTTATAGTGCTGTTCTGTTGAGCTTGGTATGCTTTAACTCGTGAGTTATATGCTTTTGTGCTTTCTCTTTCTCCCTTTGGAATAAACTTACGAGCCTCGGCAAAGGACATCTCACCACCTCTATCAGCACCTACAGTGCGAGAGTCAGCTATCCGTGTGTCACGCTCGGTTTGAGTTTCACCTGGACGCTTGTCCCTTTCGTTTATGCGAGCTACACGAGCTGCACTGTCACCAGCATAGCTTCCGGTTCCTCCACCTCTTATTTGTCTATTGAGACTCTCTTGATCGAATACAGCTTGAGCATTGGCTAGGTTTTGTTGAGCAGCCTGTGGGCTTGCAAAACTACGCATACGACCCTGTGCATCCGTTGTCATTACGGCGTTAGGATTATTTGTTATAGCCTGATTAAGTGTAGCTGGAGCATTAAGTCCAAACCGTCTGGCAATAAGAGCTTTAGTTGCGTCTCGACCCATAGGTGCATTAGGTCCTCGTGGGGTCTTTTGAGCCACATTTGAACTACTCAAAGATGAGTCACCTAAGCCAAAAAATGTATCAGGAGATTGGGAGGAAGAACTAAGAGATTTCAAAGAAGGATCGGCAACCTCTTCTTGATCTTGTGAGCCTTTTGAAAAGCTTTCGGCGGCTTCTGCGGCTCGCTGTTCGTTTAAAATGCTTTGCACTTGCTCGGGGTTAAGAACTGGAGATGTAGGAGTTTCCGGAAGAGGACGCTCTTGTCCACCAGTAGATTGCATAAACTTCCTAGCCTGTGCTTGAGCCTCCGGGCTTGCTTCTGAGTAAGGGACTTGAGAACCTAAAGTTCCAAATCGTTTATTGTAAATTGAATATGTAGGTGTTCCGTCAGGTGCTTTAGATTGAAACACTTCTTGACCAAAACCCCTGTCAATCAAATTAGCTAAAACAGACTCATCGTAAGTTTGTTTTATGGATTCTAAAAATGAAGGAGTTTGTGGACCGACTGGTTCAACTGATTCTAGGTTCTGTTGGTCTAATATCGGTGCTAGCTGTGGCACATTAAACGATGGGGGGGGATTAAAATTAAACGATGGAGAAGGCTCTACATTAAACAATGAAGAAGGATCAAAGTTTAAATCTGGCCGTGACGGATTAAAATTAAACGCCGGCGAAGGATCTACATTAAAAGATGAAAAAGGATCAAAGTTTAAAGCTGGCTGCGACGGATTAAAAACCTGTTGATCCAGCACAGAGACTGGCTGCATCATAGGGTTTACCGCCGGTGAAGGGTTAAAGTTAAGCGCCGGTGAAGGCGCACTGTAGCTTTGCTGACCAAGTATAGGAACTGGCTGCATCATTGAGTTTACTCCTGGGTTGGAAAAACTAAACGACGGCGAAGGCTCGAAGTTAAATGATGAAGAGGGATTAAAGTTAAATGAAGGATCGGCCATAATAAATTAGTAGTTTAGCCCTGAAGGCATTTGATATTCTCCCATCATTGACATACCTGGTGACACCGGGGGAGCGGATTGAGTTAAACGAGGATCACCCTCAGCGAATACATTACCCACGCCAGTTTCTCCAAAAGCTGGATTACCCTGACCAAAAACAGGAAGTTTTCCTGCGGGACCACTAAAGTCTCCTAATTGCTGCCTTGCTACTCGCATTGCTGGGGTTTCAAAACGTGAGTCACTCTCGCCAAACAAAACTCCTGGAGCTGCTTTAGCGTATGTGTCTAGATTAAATTGTTTCTGTTGGTTTACAGCATTACCAAAATATGTTCCCCTTGCTCTTATACTGCTAGGAGAATTACTACTTGTACTAAGACTAGGACGACCCCTAGATTGTCCCCCTATTTGATTAGCTCCAACAGCCCCACTCATTGCACTAATTAGGCCTGATGTATCTATTCCGTATTTATTGAGCGCTCCCTCGCTTCTTTTAATCAAATCCATGCCTTGACCCAATAGACCAAGATCACCACTAAATTTGGGGGGAACAGGAGCAAACGTCGAATTGTTTTTTTTAGTTGGCCAAAATAAAAGCATAATATTTTAAATGAAAGGGGTTAGTCCCATTATACCACAGGGGTTAAGGGGGTCAGTAAATGTGTAAAGTTAATGATGGCTCACCGGACACAGTTGGATAGTCCGGAGTTGGGCACGAACCACTTGAGCCATTGTACAAAGTTCCTCTAAAACTTTTTTCTACAATTTTTATAAAAGGAATGCCAGATATTGTTACGCTGCTAACATCCTGAATTTTTTCAGTTGCAAGTTTACCAATTATCTCTGGGTTTGGTGGTGGTCCAAAAGTTTCATTTACGCATTCATAAGCACTCAAATCGCTGTCTTTAGAGTATAATGTCGATAAATAACTAACTGATATTTGGCTTCTTTGATCACCCTCTTCTAGTGATGAAGTGTTCTGAGCAACAAAAGACATACTAATTCCATGCCTGTAATAATTTACGCCACCCACACGATATATTCCAGGCAACAAGCTACGCACAGTAAATGATCCACCTTGATTTGGCGCGCTATCACCAGAGCTAGCACTACCAACATTGGCACTTGGATTACATATTAAATCTTTTGGCTCATTGCCGGGTTCAAAAGTTGCACCACCCCAGCTAACGCTTTTAAAATTCCAGTAAGCATTCATTGTTTGTTTTAAACTTGGAGCATTAAGCACAATTCCATTATCAGCATTAGTTACTGTTAAACAACTGCTAAAACCATTGCCTTTTCCTAGTGCTGTAAATGGGGTAGCCATTAAAAATACTTAAGTAAGTGTGCCTCCAATTTGACCATAAATGCTAGCAGAAACAGGTGAACCGTTTACGCAAAGAATTACGCCAATAGTTCCAGGTTCAGGCTCTGGCTCTTCAACGGGGAGCGGATCATTGTCACGACTGCTCATAGTATCGACACCGCCGCCGCCGCTATTACTAAAGTTTCTTCCAGACATTGGATCGTTGCCAGCAAGATTTAAACCAGCGGCAGCTTCCCTTTCTGACATTGTAGGAATTGGCTCCCCCCTTCCAGACATTGTATTATTTCCCGCAAGATTTAACCCAGCAGCAGCCTCTCTTTCAGACATTGTCGGACCAAGCGATCCACCCCTACTTCCTCTTTCTGCAAAAGTAGGCATACTCGTTTCATTTGCACGTGAAACATCTCGATTATTGTTGCCCCCTCCAGTTGATGTTGTCTTTACCTGATCAAAGATTTCATTTAATTGTTCTAAATTTCTATCTTGTTTAGCCTCCAGTCGTCTAATTTCTTCTTTTGCTTTTCGAGTATCTTCGGTATTATTAAAATAACCTGTTGCTCTAGCAGTTTTTAAATCAGATAAATACTTTTGTTCTTCAGGAGAAATTAAATTTTCAGCATATTGATTGTATATTCGACGTTGTCTTTGACTCGTGCGGGAATCTGCGTTATTACTTTCGTTTTCTTCGTAGGTTGGCATTTAATTTTATGTTTCTAATTCGCGACCTATGGGTAGTCCAGTTAAAGGATCACTAATTCCTGTTGAAGAAAAAGTAGTAACTTCGTAAAAAACTGTTCCGTCTTGAGCCGTTAACACGGGACGAACGCTTCTTTTTATAATTCCAGATGTTTTGTAAAGTTGGTTTTTATCAGATTCGTTATTACCAAAACCAAAAGCCTTGGTTTGACTGCCAGATTTTGCTGATTGAAACTCAATAGCTCCTCCATTTAAATATGGTTGTCTTGATACTGATCCCGATAGAACCGCAGTAGCATTGTCGTTTTTTATAAAATGTCCACGGTATTCTGAAACATTGCTGTTTACTCCAAAAGAAGAACCACTTCCAACTTGAGTAGATGTAGCACCCACAGAATCTACTAATGTAACTGCTCTTCCTACTTTACCAGAGCTAGATGAATTAATTCTTAATACCGAGCAAGATATACTAGATATATCAAATGCAAGCTCAGTTGTATCTGGTATTGAATCTTGAATGTTTACGGTAACAGTTGCTGCGGTTTGTTGTTTGCGGGGTGGAATGCTTTCAATAACAACTGTTTGACCACTTGGTCTTTCTGTTCCATCCTCAGGATCAAATATTTGAGAAAAATCAGCTGTATTACCTACAATTGAAACCTCTCCGGGAACGTCTACAAATGCTACATCCGTGTAGCTTTGAGTTGTCTTAATAATTGTTCCCTGTAGTGCAGTCCTAGAAAAGCTAACATATCCATTCTCTTGAGTTTCAGAAGAATCAATTAAGGTTCCGGTGGGAGTTACGGCAGTGCCGACAGAGTCTATGGTAACATATGTTGTTCCTGGTATAGCACTAGGTCCTGGTCTATCTGTTCTGCGTATCTCTCCGCTACTACTAACAAATGTCTTCCTGATAGTGTCTATGCCTTCTACATTTGATGTTGATACACCAATCTCTACCCCACTAATTGTTGAGGTAGGAGTTTCATTAAAAGCCTCAACTGATTCTGTGCGTATCTTACCAGTCCCCGTTCCACCCTTTCCTTCACTAATACTTCTACTTAACACTCCACTCTCTAGCCATGTCTCCGTAATACCGACAAAGCCTGATTCATCTGGGCTTTTATTTCCTGATATAGCTGAAGCTAGTGTTAGTGTAGCAGCACTGTATCCAATGGCTGAATGGCTAATGGTAGTTGTTCCTACTGTTTTACCATAGCTTGTTCCGTCCTTGGCTATAAGGCGGCGTTTGACCCTACGCAGGCCGTTAAGCTCTTGGTCTACCTTATCTGCTGCCTCTTGAACAAAGGAGCCAGTTAGGGTCTGATAATCAAAGGTTATTACATATTCTCCAGTCTGGGTGTAACCAGCTTTAACGCCAGTAAGAACCATGTCTGTATATGCTTCACCAGTTCTAGCATCAATACCATCAACTGCCATGTGGGCATCATACAATGTTCCAAAGTCAGCAAATATCTGATCTTTGTTTTTGTCGTACCAAGCCTCTGTATCATTCTTTGCCTGGCAACGCACGACCATTGCGTATCGTCCACCAAATAGCTGTGTAACCTCTGGCTTTTTGCCATAGATTTTTAATCTTTTAGTTCTGTGATATACTGCCATTAATTATCTTTTTGTAATAAACCTAAAGTCTTTAGTGCTTTTACAATGTCACCTATTGTATACGCTCTATTTCCGAAGTCTCCTGTAAATGTAGAAACAGATTTTGCTGCTGTACCGCCGCTTCCCTCCGTAAACCCAGTTGTTGTATTAACTGTGCTTTGTTGAACAGCGGGAGTGGCATTAAAGAAACCAATCTTTTGAGTAACGGCAGTGCCAATCTTCGTTCCCGTGCCTGTTCCAATAATGAGGTCGTGGTCGCCAGATATATCTAAGTCCTTGCCGAGCACTACCTTTTCTCCGCTATCAGTGGTAGTAAACTTCAAGTAGCTATTCGTGGACTCCGTAATATTTAAGGCACTAGCAAGATTGTCCGTAAGAGTAATCTTATTGTCCCCGGTATCGGTTCCATCGAAAATAACATTTAGCCCAGTTGCAGCAACATCAGCAGAAATTGAGCTACAGTTGATGTCACCAACTCCATCCAATGATGTTATTCTACCTTCGTTAAATATAATTGTTCCGTTGGTAGTAACGGCAAAACCATTGGTGCTTACATCAGTAAAGGTCTTATCTGACTTACGCAGGTCTACCATTAACTGAGTTGATCCCGCACCCAAGGCAGTATCTGGTGAAAAATATATATTACTTGCAGCAGTACTACCAAGTTCTTCCTTATGAAGAGAAACATAATTACCAAGAGCAATACCACTACCAGCGGTAGTACCTACAAGACCAATTTGAAAATCAGCCGTGCTATTTAAATCACCTGCTTTACCGGAAACGCTAACACCGGTTTGCGCTACGCCATCAACGTAGGCTATTGCGGTGTCGTCACGGTCAACAGTAATTACATAGGTGTGCCACTTGTTATCGTTAAGTCCAGTTGCTAAGTTAAAATTAGAGCTTCCACCAGCATTTAAAGTTAATTTTAAAATTCCGCTATCAAAGAATACTGCATAACCAGCACTACCATTTTTTTGAAGTACAGGTGCGTTTGAGGTAGAGCTTACTCTTGCTGCAAAAGAAAAACTAAAATCCCCCGTTCCAACGTCTAAGTTGTCATGGTCAGCTACACTAAGAAAAGCAGAAGTGTTAGTAAAGCTAATGCTACGTGGGACAAAGTTGTTTACCGCGGCTGGATCTGTAACACCCAATGTAGTTTTAACAGCAGCAGCACTTGTATCATCTAAGAAAGTTTTAGCAAAATCACTAATAACAGTGCTGTCAGGCATAGTAATTGTTTTGACTCCACTAAGATCAGCTAGTTCGCTATCCATCAATGCTCCAGCAGATGTAACATTTGCCGTATCAGTTACGTCGGCACTGCTTTCAACGCTATCAAGTTTTGTTTCTTGAGCGTCAGTCATTAACCGCTTGTTAGTTGCGTCGGTTAAATTAGCTGTGCTTGCTGTTAGTGTTACACCAGATATTGAACCACCGCTAATGCTAACACTATTGGAGGCTTGAGAAGCTATTGTTCCGGCATCAGATATAGTGCTAAGAGCCTGTGTCCCTGTATGGTTGGCTCTTTGTATCGCAGCGGCATAAACAGAACTCTGTTGTGTAGAAGCACCACTAGGCACATGATCTACTAGAAGTGTAGCAAGCTCAATTGTAGAACTTCCTGATGGTATAATAAACTTAGCTCGTTCTCTATTTGGAAAAACTACCTCGTATACACTTTCAATACTAGATTTTCCATTTCTAAACAGACTTACACTTCCGTCGCCATTAGCAGCACTTGTTGCCGTTACGGTTCCAGGTAAAGTAACATAGCTTTGATCTCCAGTAGCCGCTTCAGCACCCGGAGTAAGTAGAGTAAATGTTAACGTCTGGTTAGCGTAATTAACGTAACCAGCGGTTTTTAAATTAAAGTTTACAGTTGTACTAGCCATTATTATTTATATAAATTAACATTTCCAACGCTTTAAGGCCAGTGCCTTGCGTGTTGGTCTTCCCTTCTCGTCCTTCATTGGACCCTTAACGCCAGACATCCTGGCACAAAATGATTTCTTTCTAGCCAGCTTCTTTCCCTTGGGATTAGATTCCGTAACAGGAGGCTTGAGGTTAGCACCAGTCTTGCGTTTAAAATGAGCACGACCAGCCGCCGTGAGTCCTCCCTTTTCGCTTTTGTGTTCTTTCCTCATTTACTTTTTACCTTTGCTCTTGGTGTATTTGCTACGACTGTTTTTCCTTTTGCTCCTGCTGCTTTCTTTTTTCTAGCTGTGCTTGCTCTCTCCGATTTCGTAAGACTAAGAGCCTTTCTTTTAGGGAGGCAACGGTCAGGGTTTTTCTTATCTTTCGACGTTCCGCAAGGTCCTTTGATAGATCCATCAGTGCCAATCCTTACCCAGTTCTGTTCTCGCCATTGCTTTAGTTGAGCCATTACTTTCCTTTACGTTTACCACCTTTGGACTTCTTTGCATAGTTAGGGTTCTTGCAATACTTGGATGCTGCCATGTTAGCATAGGCGGATGGATACGTATCAAACGTACGTCTAGCCCAGGCTTTACCTTCCGGGCATATCTTACCTCCGCTCTTTGCTTTCTTAGGCATTGGCTCTAGCTTTAGCTGTTTTACTTAAATCCTTGAAGTGAAACAACTTTACGCTGGTTAG
>JGI24524J20080_1000393_pt1 | contig 14528 bp, 4 predicted proteins | sample LinPmetageLP49_FD_20080 | JGI IMG/M metagenome (IMG submission 20080)
TCTTATTTCTTTTTTGGTTAAACCAAATTTAAGTAATGTTTTTACTTGATCAGGTTTGTTTTCATCTTTAATAGAATCAAATTGTCTTCTAAGCCTTCTTTCAACGCTTTCGGTTTTAGGTTTTGCTTTTACTTCAGGTGTTGGTTTAGTTTCCTCTTTTATTTCTTCTTTAACCTTAGCTTCTTCTTTAGGTTTAGCCTCTGCATTTTGCAGCTCTATAATTTTTTCAACTCTGGATTGCTCTTTACCTAATGCTTTTATTTCTTTTTTAGTTAACCCTAAATCAAGCAGCATATCAACTTGCTCTTTTGTTTTAGTTAACTTTTTCATGTCGTCAATTTCTTTAACTTTTTCTTCTTCAGGCGTTAAAACTTTTGCCGCGTCAAATCCTCCGTAATAACCAAGACCCACATCCCATGTAGACCAACCAAGACCTAATGCAACTTTTTGCCAACGCGCAGATTGTTCGTTAACTATACCTCTTATATTGTTTATTTTTTTTACTACTCTATCAAGCGGTATGTTAGTAAGGCCGGTCACTATTTGAGCACCTGCTAAATAAGCTGGGTTATCTAAACTAAAACCTTTATCTTTAATATCTTTCATATTCCAGCTAAAACTTCTAAGACCTCCACTTATTTTTTGAACCTTAGATCCAAGAGGTGGCGAAAAACTTAATAAATCAAATACAGCCTCTTCATATTTAGGGCGGTCTTTAGCGTGTTGCTTGCCTAGTTCCATTAAAGCGCTTTTTAATGCAACCACTGCTGCACCGCCAATACCTAAGCCTTTCAATTGAGAGTCAATCATGCCGTTCGCTACTCTATAAATTTTTTCTTTTTCTTTTGCGGTTTGTTTTTCTGCATCATCATCTTCACCAAATCCTAAAGCAAATACCGCTTGTTGTAAAGAATTAAATATTAAATTTTGTACCGCTCCATAATAAGCTATTTTAGATACATTAGTTTTCCAATCACCACGCCCATTTATAAGATCCTGAGCAGCTCTTTTTTGTATACGAGCGTATTGCATTGGTGTGTTTGCCCAAGCCAGTATAACACGCCCCGCGGTTGATGCTTGCTGCATGCTAATTCTATTTGGATTACTAGACTGTTGGCTTTCTTCAGCTATTTGTCTAAAATCTTCAAAGGCTTGCGCTTCTGCGGCTTTTTGTTCCATACCTTTTCCTAACAAAGATTTAACTCTATTTCTATAAAAAGTAGAGCCACCTGCTGCAATTGCAAAGCTATCTGCAAACCTAGTCATTACAAAACCTTTGCTAAGTAAATACGCTATAGCCGCTTTAGGCTTATTACCTGAGTCTCTTACTGCATCAGCAATTTCTGATTCACTTACATTTATTTTAAGTCCGTTTCTACGTTCAACTAAATAATCAGAATTCATAAGTTGCATAAAATCTTTCCAATACTGAGGTTGATTTGCAAATGCAGCACCAGCTTTAGCTATATTATTATCACCCCAGTTTATAAAGTTTACCGAGGATATAGTTTGTAAAAGCGCAGTACGCGTGTTTAANAACATAACAGCACCAACAGAGTTGTTTAGCCAGTCAAGTATGCCATCTGTTGCCCTATTGCCTCCAGGAGGTCTGTTACTACCAGATTTCATTCTTCTTAAAGAATCCTCCATAGCTTCACGCCATCTAGTCCCGTAAGCAGCTTCCATTTTATTCATGTTAGCTTCAGAAAATATAATGTCTACATTTTCTCTCCATTCTTGCTGGTATTCAGCTCTATTAACTTTGTTAATATCATTTATAATATCACTAGTAATGTTGCCTCCTAACCATTCTTTACCTGGCTTAGGATATAGCTTACCTTTTTGTATTTTAAGTAATTCATTAGTAAATACTTTTAGCTCAGCATTTTTGTTTACAAAGTCATTTAGATCTTTAATATCTCTTTTAGACAATCCGGGTATTTCCATGCCTTGAGCTGTCCAAGCAGCAACACGTACAGCATGTGAAAATGTAAATCCCCCAATACCCGTTGGCTTGCTTAAGCTAGTAGGCAAAGTTTTTAAGTTTGTTTTTAAAGCTTTAAAATCATTTGCTGCAGCTATTTTAGCTTGCGTTACAGATGATTCTGCTCTGTCATAAGTGTCAAGTAAATTTGTTTTAAGAAATGCCATTTGAGCGTCACCTTTTTTGCCTTTACCTAGCATTTTATATAATAACCCTGTAAAATCTTCAGCACTTGCAGGTATAAAAAAGTTATATTTACCTTTGCTTGCACCAATTGTTTTAGCTTTAGCCGCAGAATATTGTTTATAAGTTTCAATACCAGCAGATTCTTTAATCATATCATTTACAATAGTATCAAAGGTTTTAGCTTTACTAAACTTAGCTTGCTGAACTTTAGATTTAACATCAAGCTGGCTAAGTACATCTTTAACCGCTTTAACGTTTCCAATAGCGTCATCTGCAAAATAAAAATCATTATAGCCTTCAGCCGCTTTACCCATAATCCACCCAGCCTTAGCTTGCGGCTTTCCGTCACCTAATCCGGTTATGTTTTTAAGAGGTATATTGTAACCTAGCGCATCAAAAAACTTTTTAATAGCCGGAGCTGCAGCAGCAGGTCTAGCTGTTAATATAAAGAAATCATTTAATCCTTTTTTTGCATTAATGTTCTCTAAAACTTTAAATAAAGGCCCTTTTTTACCATCAATAATTTTTTCAAATTCAATAAAATCAAATTTAGCACCTTCGTTTTCTAACTCACCCGCTCTTTTTGCAAATTCAGTAGCATTTATTTTGAATACGCTGTTATCTGGCATTTCAACTTCAATTTTGCTTTTTGATCTAATAAGAGTATCATCAAGATCCATTGTGTAAATTTCTTTTCTAGGAGCTTTTAATTTTCTACCATTTCGCAAAGCTGTATCTGTTTTGTCTAAGGCCTCAACAACTTTTTTAACAGTTGTAGGTGCGTCATATTCTATAGCACTAGGTAATAAGCTGTTATTACGTTTAGCAGCTTTTGCCATACCTGGCGCTAAAGGCTTAAAAGCATTTATTCTTTTTTGAGCTGTAGCTTTTGTTATTTCTCCAATTATAATTTTATTTATAAGAGAGCTAGCCTCGTGTTGCACTTCTAAGTTAGCCTCTAACTTTGGAGATACTTTTAATCCATATTTAGTTGCATCCATAACCCCATATCTACCATGAGTAAATGGATTAACTTCAGTGTGTACTCCAGGATATTTTCTTATATCTGAAAATTTACTAGCCGCATCTAAATACTTAGGATCTCCTGTTTCTCTAAATTTTTCTAGCTGCGCCTCAAGAAGCGGATGATTTTGATCTTTAGATTTCCAAGTCACTTCTGTGCCATCTTCTAATTTTACTGTGTATGTTTTATCTACCGCTGTTTTAGTTTTTAAACTTATATTTTCTTGATAATAGTGCTCATTTGCGTATTTTACCCAAGCATCTCTAGAAGCTTTTGGCATACCAAAAGTGGCAACGGTAGTGATAGCCCATTGCCCGTAAGGCAGCCAATGCTCCAAATATGGTATTTTATCTCCTTTATTAGCATCATTAGCTGCTGTAGCTACTTTTCTACCCCACGTAGCATTTGAAGATTGATCGAATGGATATATTATTTGTTTTAACCCAGGTAAATTAGCTTCAGGATTTGCGTCGTAGGTTCTGTAAAGACCTCCATAAAAATCTTTTTTACCATTTGTTATAGCTACAATATCATCTTGATTTCTAGCTATAGAAGCTTTGCTAGCGGCTCTAAGAGCTAATGACATTTGCTTTAGCTCAGTGGTAGTAAACTTATGTCCTAACTCATTTACACCGGATTTTTTTATTTGATTTATTAATTTAGTTAAATCAAATAGTTCATTGTTTTTTAAAGCTTTTTTAGTTTTAGCCTTATCTTTGCTTCTAGTTTTGCTGCCATCTGTTATAGCCACATAATTAATTCTTGCGGAATTGCCTCCAGCAGATAAATTAAATGCAGTTACTATATAAGCAAGCATTGCATTTCCAAATCCAGCAGATATGCCATCTTCTCTTGTTAATAAATCTATAGTTTGAGCCACTAAATCCTTAAAAACTTGTTTTTTTGCTTCCGCTTTACTGATTTTCCCCTTACCATCATCAATTAAAAGCTTAGCTTTGCTTTCGAGTTGGTGAATTTGTTCTTTTATGCCTTTTGTAGGATCTCCCTTTCTACTAAACTTAGCATTTTGAGAAACTTGTAATTTTTCAGAAGTTTTAGCCCTATCTAACGAGGTTTTAGCTTTAAACAATTCCGTGCTAGGCGCAGCTTCTGCTATAAGCTTTTTAGCTATTATTTTTGCTATAGTATTTTTTCTATTGCTATTATTTTGAGGTGTACTTCCAAAAAAGTTGTTTATTACTGCAGCCACCTTAGGGTTTAATCTATTATAAAGATTAGCTCCTGCTTTTTGTTGAGTAGTTGTAAGATAAGGTACTCGGCCTTGCATCATAAACTTTTCAATTTCTGATTGCTTGGTAAGTCTTCTATTTAATTCTGTAAACAATCTAGGTTGACCTTTTTTTACTCTACCATTATCAATAGCAACAAGATCAGTTATATTTAATGCTTTATAAAAAGTAGGGTTTTCATTTAAAAATTCCCTAAATTTTTTTGGACCACCAATTAAATCTTTAACAATAAAATCTACAAAAGCTTTAGACGGCTTAAAAACTTGTTTTCTAAATTTTTCGCTATTAACATCTACGCTTTCTAATTGTTTAGTTACAAATTCTCTAACTTTGTTTTTAAAATCAACGCTCAAAGGATTCTTATTAACTTTAATGTTGTCAACAAGTTTAACATCTGTGTCTACTTCTTTAGTTCTTGAAGAGCTAGTTGATTTGTCAGCTAACTGTAATGTATTATCGTCTTGTCTTTTTTCTTGTTTTTTCTTTTCACTTTCTTTAAACAGTTCTGATTTAGCAAAAAGTTTAGCAAATCTAGTATTAGCAAATATAGATTCTCCAAATCCTTCTACTCCAACTTTTTTGCCGTCAGCTCTTAATGCCTCCGGATCAAAGTTTAACATTCTATCTTGCAAGTTTTCTATTGCTTTTTGCGCTTCTTCTTTACTTGTTGATTTGCTTCTTATATAATTATTAATAGCTCCGCCTTCATTCATTAAGGATTCAAAAACTTTTGTATTTTTTCGAGGATCTCTTATAAATTTATCGTATTCTTTTTTAGTTTTTACATCTCTAGGTATTAAGTTATTAATAGCCTGTAAAACGGTTTCTGATTCTTTATCTTTTTTAAAATCTTTAGCTAAACTTGGTTTACCTGAAGCCGTTTCACTAGTTGTTTTATTTGCTTTTTGTTCTGCTAACTCACCTAATTTTTTTTCTGCCCCTGTATTTCCTTCAGCAGCATTTTGTATAAGTTTAAAAAGATCTGCTCCCGAATCTGTTAAGCTTTCAAAACCTTTGTCATTAAACAACGGTATAAGTGCTCTTAGCCCATCTGTAAAGTTTTTTCTATTTTTTATTTTACCATCTCTCATGAGTTCACCCATAACTGCAATGTACTCTTCGTAATATTCGCTTTTGTCTTTTTTGGTATCGTATCTATTTTTTACTTCAGCGTCTAATATTGCTCTTTCAGAAGGTGTTAAATTTTTCAATATAGAATCTATTGTTTTTATACCTTCTTCTGTAACTTTACCTGTAGAGTCTTTTAATATAATATCTAAAAAATATGCGTGGGCTCTTTCATGAAACGGATCACTTATTTTTCTAACCTTTCTAATTGCATCTTCGTTTATTATTCTATCACCGCTTTTAGTGGTGTAAGCTAAAACCATTTCATCAAATTCAACTCCATCGCTTTTTAAAATTTCTTTAAACAATGCTGTATTAACATATTTTCCTAAACTCTTCCCTTTTGAAGTTGTTATTTTAATACCTTGACTTTTCTTTTTTTCTTTTACTAACTCTGTTTCAAAATCTTTATCTAAAGCTTCTTGATTAGCCTCAAATTTTTCTCCGCCTTCTAAATAAAGATTTAATTCTTCTTGAATTTTATTTGTTTCTTCTTCTAATTCTTTTTTTTCAGTTTCTGTTAAACCTTTTTTAGATTTTTCTTGAAGCTGTAATAATTTGTTTTCTAATGCAAATCGTTGTTTTAAAAATTGATATGTTTGTTTTCTAATTTCTTCAGTATTAGCTCTAAACTTACCCTCGCCAATTATTTTAGCTCCTTCAGGGGTAAAAAGTACGCCTCCCCCGTCTAATAAGCTTTGTATATATTTTTCATTAAATATTATTTGCCTAGCAAAACGTAAGTTAGTAGGGGTATTTTTTAATTTCATTTTGTCTAACAAAAACTCAGGGCCAAGTTGACTTATAATTTTAGAATTTTTTTCACTTGTTTTATTACCAGATATAAATTGTTGAATAGCAAAATATGTTTCACCATTACTAGGAAGAGAAGGATCGGTGGCTATTAATTTTTTTAATTCGTTTAATTTAGATTGATTTGTTAAATTTAAAGAATTCTTAGAAATTGTATTAATTTTATCTATAGCTTCTTTTTCTGTTATTTTATTATCTTTTAAGTCTTGTTTAACTTTGTTAGCTTCTTTATCAGCCGCTTCTAGTATTACTTCAGTTCCGTTTTTATCTTTGGTAACCGAGGGATCAACACCTAAAGCTTTAGCTGCTTCTCCAATAACTATTGGATCTTTACCTTGCATATAACGTAATTCTTCTACAACGTGATTTTTAACGCTTTCAAGACTTCTGCCTTTTTTAGTAGTTAAAGCTCCATTCATTTTTCCGGCCATAAAAAGTATAGCTGCTTCATCTAGTACATGCCCAAAATATTTCGAAGCCTCAAAATCCTCTATAAAGCTAACAGGATTTAAAAGCAAATCAGCATTTACCATAGAAAAACCACCACCCAAGGATCTAGTTATTGTATTAGAAATATTTTGCCTAAGCGGCGTTGCTACGGTAGTATTATATATAATATCTGCAAGAACTGAGTTTTGAGAAAGTTTACTAGAAATAGCTTTAAAGCCGTAACGACCAGCAAACCCTCCAGTAGAAATAGCAAACCCTAGTTTTAATCCTTCCCCGGGAAGGTATTCTTCTTTACCTCCTGTAACTATATCGTTACTCATGTTTGCCAATTCAAACAAAGTCATTTCTTCAAGGGTGGCCCCTACTAGCCCTAGTTTGCCAGGAGCACCTATTACAGTGCCTTGTATAGTTCTATTTAAAAAGTTTCCAGCATTTCTAATTGCGCCAAACCTAGAAGTTCTAGTGCTATTTATAATAAAATTTTCAGCAAAACTTGAACCTGCACCTATTGGTTTTCCAAGAACTTTTCGTAATGCTGTAAATTGTAATAGTATTTTAGTTAAACCGTAAGCGCCCTGAGTTATTTTAGTAGTTCTGCTTGGTGCTAAAGCCTCTTCAAATTCTGGAGTATAATCTCCGTTTGAATCTCTTACCTGCACTCCCGCTTGCTCAAAAGCATCGGTAATTATTTGTTTTTCTTCAGTATCTATAATTAAATCTTCTCCAAGATCTTTAAGTAATAATTCTAACCCGCCCTCAAAAAAATCTTTAACTATACTTGTTTTTCTGGTTAAAGGATTTCTATTTATTTGTATTGCTTTGTTTGAAATATCGTAAGAATCCATAGCATTATTAAAAGATCTTACTATTTCTGAATCTCCAGATAAATAACCTAACTTATTAGATGATTCTTCTGCTTCTTCTCCATTAAGATTAGCTAATACTGACAGTCTTGTATCTTCTTCGTTAATAAACATAGGTATCCCAATACCTAAGCCGAATTCAGCAACAACATTAAACCCTGGCGATTTTGGTATTTGGCCGGTAGCCACAATTTCCTCTAAATATAATATTTGTCTTTGTGCTAATTTAGATAATTTTTCATTTTTTGAATTAGCGGAATTTAACACAGATCCTTTATTAAAATCTGATTGGCTATAGAACAACCCTCCATCTATGCTTAATGGCTTAAAAACGTCTAAACCTTGGCCTTCTTTGTCTACTGTAGCTGTGCTTTGTTGCTGTTGTTTTAGTAATTCTAAAGCGGCTTGAGCTAACACTACTACTCTGTCTTTTTTATCAACAAGCATTCTTTTTAACTGATCTAATTCAGTTATTTTAGAAGCTACTTGTATAGCCGCGGCAGTAGTTTGTATTGTTTTCATCTCATACGGGGTGTTCCCTCTTGAGTTATACAATTGTTCACCGTATTTTTCTGTTCCTTTAGCTACTTGTTTTTCGAGAAAATCTTTTTCTTCTGGATCATAATTTCCGCTTTGTAATCTACTTTCCGCACTTAAAAAATAAAGTCTTTCAGGGTCTAAAAAATTTTTGCCATTTTCAAAAGTAATATTAGCTTCTTTAGCATAATCAGCCTCATTGTATTGAGGAAGATTTTCTGCAATATACATTTCTTGCATCGTGCCTACATCTATACCATAAAAATTGCTTCCTCCATGCTTGTCCAACTTTCTACGTAATTCTGTAGTATCTTTATTTTCTCTATCAAATTTGCGTATTTTATCTCTTAACTGACTTTGCGTCATAGGAGTGCCATCTACGTCTATTGTTACATCGCCGTAATTTAGACCAATTAGTGTACTATCGCTTCTAGAATCATTGTAATTTTTAATTTTGTCTATATCTGTTCCTAATGGATCATTCCCTATAAATCTAAGTGCTTGAGAAAACAAAGTTTTGTCATGATACAAACTTTGACCACTTTTTCTTCCGCCGCTAACAGTTGTTCTAATTGTGGTAGCTGGCGTATATTTAAGTTCATTTTTTTGAGGATCATCAAATTGGGTGCTTAAATCATCAGATAAATTTAAATCATATAAAGTTTTTGCATTATTTTTTTCGCCATAACTTCTTAATATATTTTGAATTCCATCTTGATCTACTGGATTTGCAGAGTCCCCAAAAACTAAAACACCTAATTCATTGTATATAGCTTTTTCTCCAAACGGACGAAAAGTGTCAATTACTACATTATCTAATGCTTGCATTTTTTTTAAATCATTTTCAAAAATACTTTTTAAATTAGGTTGGAGTTTTCTAAGTATTTCAAGGTCTAGATTATCAAAAGTTTCACTAGAAAATAAACTAAAATCAACTTTTTCTTCACCGGTATTAGGCTCTATATATTGAAAAAACCCATTTCCAGAACTTAAAGCTTCGAACGCGTTTTTTGGCTTCCCTGGTGCAGATGCATCCGTCTCCACAACAGGGTCTATCTTTGCTTCCTCAACTGGAGTTTTGACTACTTCCTCAACTGGAGTTTTAGCCAATTTTTCCTTAACTTCAGGTTGATTCCATTTATTGTCTATTTTCCACTTTTCAACTTTAGCTTTAATATCTGTCTCTCCTAAATCTTGAAGTGATTGTACGTATTTTTCTAATTCGTTCATTTAATTTAATTTAAATTATTATCTTTTAAAAACTTTTGAGCTTTTGCTTTTTTAGCTTCTGCTAAATCAAAAACCGCAGCATCTTCTTTAACCGTTGGCAATTGGTTAGTAATAAATTGTTTTAGATAATTATTCATAAAGTATTCTTTGTATTTTGTTTCAAATAAAACTTTCTTTTCTTGTTGCAATGGTAAATCTAATTCGTAACTCCAACTTGAGTTGCCCGCATTAGCGTCTTGAGCCATTTGAGCGTCCTCATCGACACTTGTGTCTTTAGATATATAAACATTCCATGCAGCAACTACGTCTTGCTCAGAGCTCATTAAACCAGCTACTTCAGCATTTATAAAAGGATTAACTTTTTTATCTATTTTACCTAAATCATATTTAAGTACGTTTCTGCCTTGCCCATTCCCAATGTCTATAATTTCGTAATCAAAACTTCCATCAGGGTTTTTTAATATAAACTCTTCGCTTATTTTGGCATTACCCTTTAATTCTTTATTTTCATTAATCATTTCCTGGGCAAACAAACCTGTTCCAGGTAAAAGCAATAACATTCCAGAGCCTATATCTGGCGTAGAAACTACAAGAGATGTATCTGAATCTATTAATGCAGTTAATGCAGAGCTATTTATAATTAGTGGCATTACAAAAGCAGGTCCATAAAAAGCTATTTGCTGCGATCCGTCTTGTAATAAATCTAAATAAACTCCATAGCCATCTGTTTTAGAAAAACCAGGTCTACCTGCCATTACGCTATTAGCAGCGGCATATCTGTAATCATTGTTAGGATCAAAGCTTGACTCTTCAGTTACAGTAAGCTCAGCTATTATAGATGATAAAAAACCTAAAGAAGCCTGAGGAGCTTCTTCTAATTGCTTTAATTGTTTTAATTCTACGGTGCAATGCTCAGATTCACATTTGTTAGATTCTATAGCTATTTTTAAACTAGCATAGTATTTACCGGCTAACCTGTATGCGTTGTCTAATAGCTGAAAGCTATAATCGCTAGCGCTCGCTACAAAAGCTTTATTATAAGCAATAGCATTACTGTCGTTAAATTGCTTTAAAAATAAGTTTTGAAGTATATTGTTGTTTTCCATTTATGTTGATTTAAATAAGCCAGGTGTTGATGCAATACTACCTAGCGTATTAAACATTCCGCCTATAGCACTTGCTTGATCTTGATTAGCTTGAGCCTCCGCTGCTTTAGCTTGTCCTAGTAATGCAGCTGTTCTATCTAGTTGTTGTAGCTCCCTGCCTTCTCTAGTGCTAAACATAAACTGTTCTCCAGCTACATCTGCATTTTGCAGTCTTTGCGCTTCAGCCATTTTTTGTTGCTGTAAAGTCTGTTCTCCTTGTGCTTTCTTATCTTCATTTGCTTTTTCTTGAGCCTCTATACTTGCGCTTACACCTTTTTTGCTTTGTAATGCGGCCTGCGCTAAAGCCGTTGCTCCTCCTGCTCCCCCGCCTGTTTGACGTATAGTGTCTAAAGTATTTGCTAAAGATATATCAGCTTGTTCTATTTGCATTTCAGCCGCACCAGTGGCCACAGATAAATTAGCAAAAGGATTGCTAATTATACTGCTTAAGTCTTCAATCCTTCGTAAGGATTTATTATTTCTTGCCTGTTTTTTTCTAAGGTATTTAATTTATTTGTAAGATTTCTTCTTTCATTAGCGGCTCTTCTAGCCCTTTTCTTAGCAGCGCCCGCGCTAAAAAGCCCGCCAGCTATTGATAAACCTCCCCCTATTATTGCTGGAATCATATTTTTATATTTTTATTTTTAATAACCATTGTTTCTTATGTAATCAGAACCAACAGCAAATAATTGTTTTTCACCTCCGGGATCTGTGGCTGTATTATTATTATAGCTAACATTTGTTGAATAGTCGCCGTCAGTTGAAAATACACCTGTAACGTAATAACCTTTTATGCCTGTCATTTGTTCGCCAAATATTATTTCTCCTTGAGCCGCAGAACTGTTGTTTATTAAATTAGTTACGTATCTGTTTTCTTTTCTATCAAACCCTGCGTGAAATCTATTTAAAGGCGGATTAGCAGTTCCTAAAGCAGTATTATAATTAGCTTTATTTACCACTAAATAAAATGCTAATGCGGCACTTAAAGCAATGCCTAAATTTTGATTAACTGTTAATAATCCTGTGGTTCCATTAAAGCTTACAACTACAGTATTAGCTGCAACACCTATGCCTGTAACGCTTGCTCCCACGGCTATAATGCCTATTACACCTGATAAAATTACAGTTGTATTAGTTGAAGCAGCATTAGCAGTAGCGCTTGCCTCTGCTATAACGTATTCTCCCATTACATAGCTACGAGAAGAATTAGTAGTATCATTGTAAATATTCCAGCTTGCTGTCTGCGTACTGTAATCTTTAGCGGTTTCGTCAGACACTAAAGTATTCATTTGCCATCCATTCATTCCTTCATAACTTATTGTTTTAAAGTTTTTACTAGTTGAAGGGTTTGGATTAAAAATAAACGTTACTGTAGAAGGATAGTTTCTTTCATAGAAAAAAGACCTGTTTACATCAGTAGAATAATGTTGATATAAATTATCGTGTGGCTCAACTCCCCATACAGCTTTAAGAGATCCAAAGAAATTTGCTTTACCTGTAGAGTAAAAATTATTTCTTAAGCTAAACATTTGAGAAGGCTTATAATCATAAAAACTAGTCCAACCTTTTACTTTTTCATCAAAAGATACTGTGTTATAAGGGGTTCCCCTTGTGTTGTGGGTTGCTTCAAAGTTTTGTGTAGATATAACATATTGATCGTTATATATATCATAGCCCCCAACAATTTTACCAGGCGCGCCAAAAGGGCTATCTATATTGTTTAGCTCGTCTCTAAAATAATCTGTCATTCCGTATCTAGATATTTCTTCTAAACCATCGCGACTTAATCTAAGTATAACATTATTGTTTTTATCTGAAAAATATTTTCTATATCCATAAACTGCAAAACTTCCGGGATCTTTACTTATGCCATATTCTCCAACGTATGGTTGTATTACTCCAATAACTAAATTGCTAGAAGTAACAGTGCCGCCCCCTTCGGCTGAATATATAGCGTCTTTGTCTATCAATGCTCTACTTACTTTTAATTCTTGAAAGATAACTAAGTTAGTATCTTCAGCGTATAATTTTTGTATACTAGCATTAGCAGGATCCGCACTTTTTGTAATGTCCTCAGCTGTAGAAAATACATTGGTGTTGTTTATACCTGTTCTAGAATTGAATATGCCTGAATATATTAAACTATTAAATCTAATTGTTGAAGCAGGTTCTTCTTCTACTAAATAAGCTCGAACGCCATAATCTACATTGGTATTATTATAACCGCCTCGTATTCTAGATTCTTCAATAACCCAATTACTTTCATCAATTGTACCTGTAACAACAGGGTAACCTCCTTGCGCGGCTGGTATACCAAAAGAACCATTCCATACTATCGTTTCTGAAGTATTTACAACTGTCTTTTTTAAGACGAAAGTATTAAAGTATTTTACTTCTATTACCGCTCCTGCCATGATTAATTATTACTTATTTTTATTTTAAATTACAAACGCTTTATTATACTATTTCAAAAACAAAACTACTAAGATTGCTAGGTGTATTGGTATTGCTGTAATCTGTATTTGTTCCACCAAAGTTTCTTCCTTTTAAAAATGTCTTTGCTTGCTCTAACCCGTTGCCAACTCCTATTGGCGCATAAGCAGGGGTTTGATTGTTTAATGGCTGATATCCTCCGTCATTTGGAAAAGCTGCATTAGTTCTGTCTAATGTTACTACATTACCACTACCGAAAGCCGCATCAACCCACTCCTCAAAATTGCCTATGTCGCCCGAATCCCCCGCGTCAAATACATACCATCCGTTTTGACTTGCAACTGTTGAAGAAGTTATTTCTACCACTACATATTTATGCGTAAAAAAGTCCCCTTGATCGCACTGATTAATAGGTCCGGTTGTACACCAAGAAACACTTCCAAACCCAACGGAAGCAGGGACAATTACTAAATCAAGTAAAAATGGAAACTCAGTAGTGCTGTTTTCCCCGGCATCGTTAACTGCTATTGTTAAGTTGTACTTAGCGGGTTGTATATTTGAATTTACTTTAATTACGCCTTTACCCAAAGTGTTTCCTCCTGAGATTATTTCTGTGTTAGTTGCTGAAAAAAATACTGGAGCAAATACACCATCTGACAAATCATGACCATTATAATTGTTAAACCCCGAAGCTTCAACAGCTGTTACAACGCTCCACCTAACTTCTTTAGCTTTTAAATCAGCTTTAGAAGACCCGTTAGCTGCAGTACAAATAGCTATATTTGTAATAAATCTATTGCTGTGTATGGTAGGGTTTGATGTTAAATTAGGTGTCGTAGATATTGTAGGGGTTGCGTTAATAGGCAAAACATTACTAGGCCCCGCGTTTATAGCATATGTATTGGTTGTTTGATTTGTTCCGTCTGTCGTTGTAGCAATTATATTAAATCTAAAATTTCTTTCTAAAGAATCCTGCCCAAAATAAAACCCGTTGCCAGCCCCTAGCCCAATGTAAGCCGCTTTTAGCCTTATATTAAAAAGCCCAGCGCCTGCAGGAAACAACTCAAAATAAGCCGCGCCTCCACCGCCATACAGCACGTCAATGTCATGCCCATTTATTACACTATCTAATTCAACTGATACTAAAGATATCGCGGGAGCACTTTGATTAGGCAATATTTGAGTTCCAAAAGAATCAACTACTTGAAAATTTTCATTAAATATGGTAGTGCCTGCGGTATCAGCTTCATCCCAGTTAGAAGTAGAAGTATTAATTAAGCCAGCGCCACCACCTGTTGCGTTTAATATTAAAGTGTTTAATTCATTTACTTCGCCTGTGCTAGTTGATTCCCAAAATATATCTAATAAACTTTCTACAGGTTCGGTTTCGTATACCGCTAAATATTGTATAGGTGGCGTAATAGGCTCGCCTAAAAAATTTGCAGCAAAACCTGGAACCATTGCTATTTTAGTGTCTGCCTCTAG
>JGI24524J20080_1000397_pt1 | contig 14337 bp, 10 predicted proteins | sample LinPmetageLP49_FD_20080 | JGI IMG/M metagenome (IMG submission 20080)
TATTCATAATTTTTTATTTTTTATGCGTTTTGTGTTTTATCATATTCACTAACTCTTCCTTCAGTACTTTTTTCTTTCTTAGCCGCGGCTATTTGTGAATCAGAGTATTGACTCCATAGTTTAGGTGTTTTTTCTGAGACCTTTACAGTTGGTCTAAAAACGTTTTCACCTTTGCTATAATCTGATTCACCGCTTGGTGTTTCCCATTTTTCTTTAAACCAACGCTTAAGTGCTAAACCTTTTGCGGTTTTTCTAACTTTACTAAATGGTGATTGATACATTACTTTTTGCTTTTATTACCCCAGTTGGCAGCACCTACTTTTCTGCATTTAGCCATAGCCCCGCTTCGATATGCCGAATTCTTAGGGCCATATCTTGCAACTACTTTCTTATAACAGGCGTCCTTTAACTCTAAAGGTGATTCCATGTCTTCAATATGGCTATCAATTTCTTTTGATTGCTTTAAGTGCATTTTAGAAGCTCCCTGCAGCTCTTTAACTATTTCAGATAATCTTCCTTTTTTTAATTTTCCCATTTATTTATATATTACAATATTCTTTATAAGCATCAAAGCACGGACAACTTTTCGCGGCAAATTCATTGTGCCCATGAATAGTTGCGTCTATGTGCATTTTTTTTAATGTTTTTAATAATAATAATAAGCTTTCTTTTTGCTCAGGTGTTCTAGTGTCTTTAGCAATCCATTTGCCATTTTTGCCTCTTTCCTCTTCTACTCCTCCAATATAGCAAATTCCTATTGATCCTTTATTATGGTTTTTAACATGAGCTCCTTGCTCATATATATTTCTACCATATTCTATAGTACCATCTAACAAAATAACATAGTGATATCCTATGCCTTTCCAGCCTCTTTTTAAATGCCAGCGATTTATTTCAGCGGCATCTAAATGTCTTCCTTCTTGTGTAGCAGAGCAATGAACTATTATTTTATTTATGCTTCGCATTAATCTGGTATTAAAGCTTGAAGTGAATAAGTTTTGCTATTATATCTAATAGCAGGCCCCTCTATATTTTTTCTAAAATAATCATCTGCTTTTGGGCCACCTTTCATTCCGCTATAAGTATTTATAGCTTTCATAGCTTGAGCAAATTTAGGATGTTTAACTTTATCTCCTTCAGGTATTGGATTATCACCCCAATTAACTCTTTTGTTTTTTACTATCCCAAGATCTACTTCCGGTAGTTTTTCTGTTTTTATTTTTGGGTCTATTTCTTTTGAAATGTATTTTTTATATAATCCTGATTCCATAATTATTTTTTAGATTTATGTTTACTACAAAAGCTTTTAGCAGCAGCAACGCTACCAAAACCCCATTTTTTTAAAGCCATAGCTTTTCTTGTTGGTTCTCCTTTGGCATCTTTCATTGCCCCAGCCATACCCGCAAATCTACATGCAAATGATACTCTTCTAGGGCTTGTTCCGGATGTAAGTCTTTTACCCATTCCTGGGTTTTTTTTACGCATTTTTTGATTCGCTTTTTCGTAAGCGGCTTCTTTAATGTGAAGTGGTGATTTTTGATTCATATTATTTTTTTTTAAGTTTAACCCATTTTGTTACGGTGTACCCAATAGTTACAAGAAGCAAGGTAATTTTTAACCAAGTTTCTATATGTCCAAACGTTGTTATTCCAACCACTCCGAAGCTCATTGCGTACATTTTGATGTCTGATATACTCATTATTTATTTTTAGGCATTAGTTCTAATATTTTGTTTACTCTATTTTTTTCGTATTGTAACTCTCTTATTTCTTTTTTGGTTAAACCAAACTTAAGTAATGTTTTTACTTGATCAGGTTTGTTTTCATCTTTAATAGAATCAAATTGTCTTCTAAGTCTTCTTTCAGCACTTTCGGTTTTAGGTTTTGCTTTTACTTCAGGTGTTGGTTTAGTTTCTTCTTTTATTTCTTTTTTAACCTTAGCCTCTTCTTTGGGTTTAGCCTCTGCATTTTGCAGCTCTATAATTTTTTCAACTCTAACTTGTTCTTTACCTAAAGCTTTTATTTCTTTTTTAGTTAATCCTAAATCAAGAAGCATATCAATTTGCTCTTGTGTTTTAGTTAACTTTTTCATATCGTCAATTTCTTTAACTCTTTCTTCTTCAGGCGTTAAAACTTTTGCCGCATCAAATCCGCCGTAATAACCAAGACCTACATCCCAAGTAGACCAACCAAGGCCCAACGCAACTTTTTGCCAAAGGGAAGATTGCTCGCTTACAATTCCTCGCATGCTATTTAGTTTTTTAATAACTCTGTCTAGCGGAATATTAGTAAGACCTGTTGTTATTTGAGCACCTGCTAAATAAGCTGGATTATCTAAGCTTAAACCTTTATCCTTAATGTCTTTCATATTCCAACTAAAGCTTCTAAGGCCTCCGTATATTTTTTGAACTTTAGACCCAAGAGGCGGTGAAAAACCTAATAAATCAAATACGGCTTCTTCATATTTAGGGCGGTCTTTAGAGTATTGCTTGCCTAATTCCATTAAAGTGCTTTTTAATGCAACTACAGCAGCTCCGCCTATACCTAAGCCTTTAAGTTGTGAATCAATCATACCATTTGCTATTCTTGAAATCTTTTTGCTTTTCTTAGCATCCATTTCTTCTTCGTCATCTTCACCAAATCCTAAAGCAAATACAGCTTGTTGCAGCGCATTGAATATTAAATTCTGCACAGCGCCATAGTAAACTATTTTAGACACATTTGTTTTCCAGTCACCACGACCGTTTATAAGATCTTGTGCAGCTCTTTTTTGTATACGAGCATATTGCATTGGCGTATTTGCCCAAGCTAATATAACACGACCAGCACCAGAAGCTTGTTGCTGACTAATTCTATTTGGATTACTTGACTGCTGACTTTCTTCTGCTATTTGTCTAAAGTCTTCAAAAGCTTGTGCTTCTGCAGCTTTTTGTTCCATGCCTTTGCCTACTAAAGTTTTTACTCTATTTCTGTAAAAAGTAGATCCTCCAGTTGCAATTGCAAAACTATCCGCAAACCTTGTCATTACAAATCCTTTGCTAAGCAAAAATGCTATGGCTGCTTTTACTTTGTTATCCGAATCTCTTACAGCATCAGCAATTTCAGATTCACTTACGTTAATTTTAAGACCGTTTCTACGCTCTACTAAGTAATCAGAATTCATAAGCGTCATAAAATCACTCCAAAATTGTTTTTGGTTTGCAAATGCAATACCTGCTTTTACTATGTTATTATCACCCCAGTTTATAAAGTTTACCGCAGATATAGTCTGAAGCAATGCAGATCTTGTATTTAAGAACATTACAGCACCAACTGAATTGTTTAGCCAATCAAGTAGCCCATCTGTTACACTGTTGCCTCCAGGAGGTCTGTTGCTACCAGACTTCATTCTACGCAAAGAATCTTCCATAGCTCTACGCCATTTAGATCCATAAGCGGCCTCCATTTTATTCATATTATCTTCTGAGAATATAATATCAACGTTTTCTCTCCACTCTTGCTGATATTCAGCTCTGTTAACTTTATTAATATCATTTATGATATCGCCAGTAATGTTACCGCCTAACCAGCTTTTGCCCGGCTTTGGATATGGTTTACCTTTTTGAATTTTCATTAATTCATCAGTAAAAACGCTAAGCTCAGTATTATTATCTACAAAATCGTTTAATTCTTTTATATCTTTTTTAGACAATCCAGGTATATCCATACCTTGTTTTGACCAGATAGCTACACGAACAGCATGTGAAAATGTAAATCCTCCAATACCTGTTGGCTTGCTTAAGCTTTTAGGTAAAGTTTTTAAGTTTTGTTTTAATGCTTTAAAATCATTTGCCGCAGCTATTTTAGCTTGCGTTACAGCTGACTCAGCTCTATCGTAGGGATCAAGTAAGTTTGCTTTAAGAAACGCCATTTGAGCATCACCTTTTTTACCTTTGCCTAACATTTTATATAACAAACCTGTAAAGTCTTCAGCACTTGCAGGAATAAAAAAATTAAATCGACCTTTACTGGCGCCGACTGTTTGAGCTCTAGCAGCAGAATATTGTTTATAAGTTTCAATACCAGAAGAATCTTCAATCATATCATTTACGATAGTATCAAAAGTATCTCTTTTACTAGCTTTTGCTAATTGTACTTTAGATTTAACGTCAATTTGACCCAGCACATCTTTAACAGCCTGCACATTTTTAATAGCGTCGTCTGCAAAATAAAAATCATTATAACCTTCAGCTGCCTTGCCCATTATCCATCCGGCTTTAGCCTGTGCTGTGCCATCCCCTAATCCAGTTATATTTTTTAAAGGTATATCAATACCGTTTGCTTTCATAAAAGCTTTTATAGGCCCATCAGCATTTTGCGGGCGGGCTGTAAGTATAAATACATCTTCGGTTCCTCTTGCGTCTGCTATTTTTTGAGCAACTTCAAACAAAGGTCCTTTTTTACCTTCGACTACTTCGCTAAATTCTGCAAAATCAAACTCAGCTCCTTGTGATTCAAGATCAGCTGCTTGCTGCGCAAATTGAGTAGCATTAATTTTTTTAGAAGAGCCATCAGGCATATTAACAATAACCATACTTTTTGATCTTGCGAGTGTATCATCAAAATCAAATACTCTAATTTTTTTAACAGGAGCGTCTAATTTTCTTGCATTACCTAAAGCTTTGTCTGTTTTTTCTAAAGCATTTATGCCTTTTTGAACAGTTATAGATTGATCATATGCTATTGCCTTTGGAATTAAATCGCTGTTACGCTTAGAAGCCATTGATTTTCCTTTTACTAAAGGCAAAGATGCTTTGATTACTTTAGCTACCTTGTAATTAGGATCTTGTATAGTTTTTAATATAGCTTCGTTTTGAACATTAGAAGCCTGCACTTTTTCGTTAACGTTATAGCCAGCGTATATTTTAGGATCAATACCAAACCCACTTTCTTCAGCAATTGTTTTTCCTGTATCTGGATTTTTAAGTGTGTTTAAATCGATTCCAGCAGCAGCAAGCCTTGTTATGGGATTGTTAAATACACTTTGTCCTTTTACAAGCGTAGAATCTAATTTAGCTTGATCTAATAAATCATCATCAAATTTAGAAAGTTCTGTTTGATAATAATTTTCTTTTATAGCTTCCATTACAGGAGTGGCGGCATTAGTTTTTATAGCCAAAAGTATAGCGGCTCCAATAACTGAAGCAGGCGGATTGTGTTCTTCCCTAGATTTTTTACCTTCTCTTTGTTGTTTTTTTGAGTTAGGTCCACCATATCTCATTTCAATAGAACGATATTTAAACGGTGCAGCTATTTTTATTAAACCAGAAGTAGCTTGATAACTTTGTATAATAATAGCGCCTGCTATATCTAACGACATACCGTTTGCAACGGCATTGGAAAGCTGATTAACTACATGGTCTAAAACTTCCATGTTATCCTTAGCTTCCTGCTTTGCATCAGCTCTGGTTTTTGGGTTTTCTGAAAAAGCACGAGCTGGGGTTATTCTTTTTGTTTTAGGTCCATTATAAACTTGAGCGCTTTCAATCAGTTTTTTATAAGCAGGATCACTTTTACCATAATACAATTTACCTGGCTTAGCAATCCAATTTGTTATGCCTTTGGTGGTAATTTCAATAAATTTGCCATCAGTTGTTTTACCAAACTTAACAGCATTTTTTATGCCCGCATCAAAAGCTTGCTTTGCAGATGAATACATTTTACCGCCTTTAAGTCCATAAAAAGTTTGCTTGCCACCACTTCCCATTCCACCCGCTTCAATAGCTGCTGTATCTAATTTAAAACTAACAACCTCTTCTTGCATTGCTTCTTGCTGTGCTATTCTGTTAGATTCGTTTATAGGTGGTGAACTAAAATCAAGATCATTTGCTAATTGTTTTTTGTTTTTTAAAATAGAAATTTCTTGAAACTTAGTTACTAAAGCGGAGGGCATATCGGCTTCTGTTTCTATACGCTTACTAGCCATTGATTTTGACTTGCCGGCTGCTAGGTCAGCCTTGGCTTGCTTAGAGTCTAGTTTAGAGCGTCCAATAGTGTTTATAACATTATCCACATACATTTTAGACAAGCCAGTTAAAACGCTTCCAAACTCAGTTCTTGCAGGTCCTTTAATAGGAACGCTTAATTCCCCTTTATTAACGCCCACCGAAGATTGTATATCAGTTATAACGTCGTTATCTATATTTCCTCTAAATTCAGGCTTTAATTCAAATACATCTGTTTGAGTTGATTTACCTAAGCTTCTTCCTTTAGGGTTAGATATACCAGGTATTGAGCGATTTACTTTTTGATAAAATGTTTTTAAAACTGTAGGATTAATGCCAAGAGCCCTGCCGTAAGTATCTCTTGAAACATCAATAGATTCGCCTTGCTCATTTATTGTAGCTTCTTTAGTAGCAACATTATAAGGAGGCATTGTTTTTACAAGGTTTCTAACGTTTTCGCTGTTTTTAAATATATTTTGCAAAGCATTAGCCTCTGAGTAATCTGTTTTTTTAGAGTTGCCATAATTTAGCGATACATTTCCTCTTACTTTTTTTCCATCAATTCCAAATATTTCTTCAGATACTTCATTAAAATATTTATTATTTAAAGTTTTAAAATTAAGTCTTTCGCCTTTTTCTATTTTAATTATTTTTTCTAAAGCAACTTTTTTATTTTTAGCTGGCCCAAATGTTGTTACATCTATTTGATTAGTAGAAACTTCATTAGAAGGCTCCAAAGTTTCTTCTGTTTCTTCGTTAGTTATTTGTTTAGCTTCTGCGGTATCAAGGCTTTCTATATTGTATTTATTTGGGTCAAGCCCTGCTGCTGTGTATATTTCAGCTTGTCTTTGTTTAAGACGTCCTAAAAACGTGCTAACTTCTCCTGAAGACTCTTTGTATTCATTAAAAAGAGAAATAGCACCTGTTCTTTTAGTATCACTTTCTTCTCTATATCTACCTGGAAAAACTAAATTAGCTAAACCAGGTGTAGCCGCATCTTTAACGGCTTGAAGTAATGCGTCGGCGTCAACCCCACTGTCTTTAGTTACGTCTGGATTAAACTTTAATAAATCTAATATTAAACCAGAATTTTCATCAACTAAATTTTGGCCAGCTATAATATCTCCGTCTTTAGCTTTTTGTACTAACTCCTTATTTCTAGAGGCTTGCTCCAGAGATTCTACCGCTCTTTTACTAGCTTTAGCTGAACTTTCTGAGTTTTTATTTTTAGTTTGTTTGCTTAGCTCTAAATCTATATCACTAACAAGATTTTTTTCTGCTGAAATAATTAACTCAGTTCCTACTTCTAGGTCTTGACCTCCTGTCTTATTTAACTGCTTAAGCTGCTTTAGCGTTATGTCTGGGAATTTTTCGGCTACATCTTCTATAGTTTCTCCTTCTTGAACTATGTAGGTATTATTGACTTCTAAATCATCATCAACAAGAGCTCCTTTAGCTCCTTCTAATCTTACTTTGTTTTCAGCTGCTGACCAGCCTTTACCAGCGTCAGTAGAATTATTGTAAGCTACTATAAAATCAAAAACATCTTTCCCAGTGTTAAATCTTAAATTTAAAGGTTGTTTGTTTGTTGGGTTTTTTAAGAAGTTTGATATTTTTGTACCTATGTTTTTATACCAAACCTCTTGCTTTGGGTTATATTGGATATCGCCGCTAGAAAGATATTCACTCATTAAAGGTATAACTTCAGACCAAGTATTTTCTGCTGAATAATTGTCATCGTTAACGTATGACTGGAATTTGCTTAAAAACTTAGCTCCTCCGCTTATTTCTTTGTTATTAAGAAACTCTAGCATTAAAGATTTACCAAACTTAATAGCAAGTTCTGGATTTCCTTTAAGAGCTTGTTCCCAAAAAGGATGCAATGTTTCATGCTTGCCAGTAGTATAAACGTTATCTTCTGCAGATACTTGATCGTTTATTAATATAACTTTTTTCGTTACGCCATTTTCTTCAAATTCTAAAGATTGACCATAACCCACGTCTTCAATAACCTTTCCTCCTTTAGCTATAATTTCTGCTTTTTTAGCGTCTATTTCTTCTTGACTACCAAAAGGAAGAAACTCAACATCCATATCAGCAGCTTTAGCTTTTGATCCTTTTCTAGAAATAGATTTTTCAAGCTCTGGTTTTACTATTTCGGCCAAAGCCTCTCTTTTGTTTTCTATTTTTATATCAATATTTTCATGGAAAGCTTTATCCATAGTTTTTTTCCTATTTTGAAGATCTGCAATATCTTGCAAAATCATAGAGGACTTTAAAAGAGATTCCGGGGAAACAAAATTTGGTATGTTTGGTGATTGATTAATTATAGCTCTAACTTGTGCCATAATTTCAGAAGATTGTTGCTGAGTAATTTCACCGTTTTTAACTAAATTGTCTAAAGACTTTTTAGTATCAGCAGGGTTTTGACCCATCATAAATAAACTAGAATTTAGCTGGCTATAATTATTAGTGCTACCTGGCATTTTAATATTTGTAGCAGCACCAGAAACTGCCATAGAAATAGTTACTGTTGTGGCTAAATCACTAGTTGTAAATTCTGCATCTAAAACATCTACGCCAAGCTGTTGGTTTATGTTTTCATTTATTACTAAGCTTGTAACAGCTTCTTGCCCTGTTTCTTCAACAATTTCACCTCCTGCTGCTTTTACAGTATTAAAAGTTCCTGCTTTTGTAGGTAAGTAACTTTTAAATATTTCTCCCCAAGATTTTTTATTCCCTGGTTTAGTAAACTGCGTTACGGCGTTTTTAACTGTTTGTTTAAAATTAACTGTTTTTTGAAAAGCATTAAAATATTTTTCAGTTGGACTAAATATGCCAGCGGCTCCATATAATATACTTGTTTGAGCTGCAGCTTGATCAGATAATTCACCAGCTTCTTTTTCGCTACGACCAGCCGCTATTAGTTGTTGATAAGTATCTAATTTACCTTGAGCATAGCCTAGTCCACTCCAATACAACATACCGTCTAACCTTGCTTGCGGTAGTTTTACTATGTTTCTAATTCCTACTTTTCTTAAAAGCCCGGTAGCTCTACCTATTCCTTTTGTTCCAAAAATATCAACAGCTAGCCCGGTTAAAGCACCGGCAGCAGTAGTTGTAGAAGCGGATCCGCTAAAAGAAGTAGTTGTTTTGTTACTTCCTTTTACAATGTCCATCACTTTATCTTCGGTTCCAGGAACTAAAATATCTTGGTCTAAAGCGGGTGTATTAGTTTCTGCTTCGTATAAAACGCCGTCTTCTAAAACATACTCTGTTCCTGCTATTGTGGATGTTTTTCCGCTTACAAAGGGTTTTTTTACCATTCCTAGTTCTTGAGCGTCACCTTCAGCTTCTTGAATCATGGAAAAACGTGTATCAAAGTTAAGAATATCTGATAAAATTAAATGACCGAATTGCTGAGCTCTAGATAATACATTATCTTCCATGCTTATCATTGTTTCGTATAAAAATCCGTTCCAACCTCCTTTTTTTTGTACTTCTGCTATTCTTTCAGTTCTAGCAGCTTCTGTTTTATCATTTACAGCTTTTAATTGTGGAAAAAAATTATCTAAGTAAACTCCAATTTTTTCATAATCTAATGAATCAAAGCTAGTAAACCCTTCTTCATTCCAACTTAATTCTGAAATTAAAGATCTAGCTTTGGCTCTTTTAACAACTATGTTTGTGATTCCTTTAAATTTATCAGGGTTTAAAGAAGCGTAACCATCTAAAATCTTATTATCTTCCATTTGTTTATTTTCAAGTAAAAAATTACTTAAATATGTAGATAATCTTCTTTGTCTAGCGACTTCTGCTTTTTGCAAAGTTTGAAAATTAAATCCAGCACCACCTCCTGACAAATTATCATAAGCCTCGCTGGCTTTATCATAAATATTTTGGTGTTTGCCTAGAGCAACTCCATGAACTCCAAAGTTACCCGCTAGTACATTATTAAGAAGGTCTTTAGATAAATCGTTTTTATTTAAGTAACCAATAAACTTTTTAGTTAATTCAGGCCCTAATGCTTCAGCTAAAAAAGAATCTTTGTCTACTAATCCAAAAGAATCTTTTATGTAATACTGTTCTTGCATTACTTGATCTGATTGGTTACTTTCTTTGTCATAATTAAAATCAGAATAATATCCTGGGGTATATTGCTCTTGCTGCATTCCCATGGAGTTTTTTTCAAGTCGTTCCTTTAAATTTTTATTTCTATTATAAAAACCACCGCTATTATCGTTTTTTAAAACCTCAAATTTACTTTTTGGATTGATATCAACATTTTTATTTTTTTCTTTCCAATAATTATCTATTTTTTCTTGAAACTCGTTGTATTCTTCACGTTGTTTGTTTAGTTCTCGTATTTTTTCATTTTGCTTTTGAATTTTATAAGCATTTTTTCCAGCTTCTTCTGACATAAAACCTAATTCAGATAAAATACCAACCATTTGATTTTGTAATACATCACTTTTTGGTTTATTTTTTATTCTTTCAGATTGATTTATCCAATCAGTATCATTAGGACCTTTAAAGAAAAATTCTCTTGTTTTTTCTTTTTTGTCATTTTCAACTATTTCATATTTGTATTCGTAGTTGCCTTTCCCTTTTTTAATTTCACCAGGAATAAAATCTACATCACCATACAATTCTTTTTTACTAGCTTTAAGATCCCTTGTCATTTCATTTAAAGGTTTTACTGAAAGATCTATGTCAAGTTTTCCAATAACCCCGGGTTCTTTAGGTGGGCTTATTATATCTTTTTGCCAACCAAAAAGAATGCTATTATCAGGTTTGTTTAATGATATATTCAATGCTAAATCCCCAGAACTTAAACTTTCGGACACGCCATCTGTTGTCCCTGTTGCAGGTGCATCCGTCTCCACAGCAGGGTTTATCTTTACTTCTTCCTCAACTACTGCTTGTTGAACAGTTTCTTGAGCAGGCTCATTTTTTTTCTTCCAAGATTTAGTTAGAGCAATTTTTTCAGCTACAGATATATCTGAGCTTAAAGTTTGTACGTATTCTAATAATGTCATTTAATTTAATTTAAGTTGTTATCATCTAAAAACTTTTGAGCATCTGCTTGTTTAGCTTGAGCTAAATCAAATACAGCTATATCTTCTTCTACTATAGGCGCTTGATTTGTTATAAATTGTTTTAAATAATTTTCCATAAAATACTCTTTATATTTTGTTTGAAATAAAACTTTTTTATCTTGCTGCAAAGGCAAATCAAATTCATAGCTCCAGCTATCGTCATTTGTTAATTTAGATATATATACATTCCATGCTGCAACCGCCATTTGTTCTGAAGACATTAACCCTTCAACTTCTGCGTTTACAAAAGGATTTATTTTCTGGCTTATTTTTTCCATGTTAAACTTAAGAATGTTTTTACCTTTGCCATCTCCTAAATCTATAATTTCATAATCAAAAGAACCGTCAGAATTTTTTAATATAAACTCTTCGCTAATTTTAGCTTGGGAGTTTAGTTTGCCGTCTTCGCTAATCATTTCTTGAGCAAATAAGCCAATTTCTGTAAGAAGTATATCCATTTCTTTATCTATAGCCGGTGTAGAAGCAATAAGCATAGTTTCTGAATCAATCAATGCTTGCAAAGATACACTGTTAATAATCAATGGATTTTCTAATTGAATACTAAAACGAGAATCATAAGGATCTGGAACAGATTCCATAAAAGCTGGTCCTGTAAAATAAATTTCTTGGGATCCATTTTCAAGTAAAGTTAAAGAAACATTATATCCGTCGGTTTTAGAAAAACCTGGTCTTCCGTTCATTAAGCTATTAGCAACTTTATATCTAAAGTCATTATTTAAATCAAAATTATCTTCTTCTGTTATCATTAATTGAGACATAAGCAAGCTTAAAAAATCTAAAGATGACTGAGGCGCTTCTTCTAAACGTTTTAATTGAGCTAATTCAATTGAACAATACTCTGATTGACACTTGTTTGTTTCAATTGCAATTTTTATTTTAGCATACACTTTACCCATGTTTCTATAAGCATTGTCTAATAGCTGAAAATTAAAATCTCGTGGTGATGAAATATACTTTTGGTCATAAGCAATAGAATCACTTTGATTGAATTGTTTTAAAAAAGTATTTTGAAGTAAATTATTGTTTTCCATTTTTGTTTTAAGTTTAAGAAAATAAACCGCCGGCAATACCACCTAAGCTGCTAATTGTACCGGTTAATGCGCTTGTTTGATCCGCTGAAGCTTGAGCTGCAGCCGCCTTAGAGGCTCCTAGCAAACTAGCTGTTCTATCCAGTTCTTGCATTTCTCTGTTTTCTCTTTGACCAAATACAAATTGTTTTCCTGCAGCATCTAGTCCTTGCATTCTTTGACCTTCTGATATTTGAATACCTTGTTGGCGTTTAGCTTCTGCTAATTTAGCTTGCTCCATCTGAGCTTCTCCGGCTGCTCTTTTGTCTTCATTAGATTTTTCTTGTTGCTCTATGCTAGCACTAACTCCTTGCTTAGCCTGTAATGCAGCTTGAGCCAATGCTGTAGCTCCTCCAGCTCCACCGCCTGTTGCTCTTATTGTATCTAATGTATTTGCTAAAGCAATGTCTGATTGCTCTACTTTCATTTCGGCTGCTTTTGTAGCCACTGATAAGTTTGCCATAGGGTTACTAATTCTGCTAGACAAATCTGTAGCTAAATCAGCTAAATTGCTTGCTCCAGCATAGGGATTTATAATTGCCTGTCTGCTATTTTCAAGCGAACTTAATTTTCTTTTAAGTCTACGTGTTTCTTTAGCTGCATCCTCAGCTCGTTTTCTTGCTGCGCTTCCTCCGATAAGGCCGCCTATTATTGAAGCACCTCCTCCAATAATTGCTGATGTTAATCCTACCATTTTCTTATATTTTTATTTTTCATATTAATATGAAGATTCTTTGTAATTAGTTGAAATAGCAAATAACTCGTTGCTATCTGATGTGGAAGTATTAGCTGCTTGCATAGTAACAGTTGCAAAAAACCCTTTAACACCTGATACAGAACTTCCAAAAATAACCTCACCTTGAGCAGAAGGTTCGATGTTTATTAAATCTGCAAAATATTTATCTTCTTTTTGTTTAAATTCATTTTTAAGCAAGCTAGCTTCCATGTCTGCTAACGTAAGAGGCATACTAAATGGAGCAATAGCTCTTGCTGATGTTGTAGCAACCCCTCTAACAGTAGAGGTCTTAAATTGTGTTACAGACCAATTTGGCGCTCCCTCGTAATTTATAGTTTGAAAGTTTTTAATTACTGAAGGATTTGAATTAAATATACTTGTAACCGTACTAACGTATTGAGTATTATAAAAGTTAGCTCTGTTTACATTATTACTATAATGCTGATATAGATTACCTGTTTTACTTTCAATTGAAAAGAAATTGTTTTGAATACTAAACATATTGCTAGGGATATAACTATATCTACTAGTCCATCCATTAATACTTTCATCAAAGCTAAGAGTGCTTGATACTCCTGCTTGTGGCTGTAAAGAAAGTGTGTAGCACTTGTTGTGAATATCATAGCCGCCTAAAGCTTCTCCCCCACCTAAAGCTCCTAGTTGATCTCTAAAATAATCGACCATTCCATAGTTAGATATTTCTGTTATTCCGTCTTTAGATAATCTTAATACAGATCCTTGTCTAACATCTGTAAAATATTTTTGATAACCATATACCGCAAAGCTTTCAGGATTAGTTGAAATACCGAATTCCCCAGCATATGGAGTTATTGCACCAATTACAACATTTGAAGTTGTTTGCATTGATTGCCCTTCCTGTGTGTATATAGCATCTTTATCTATTAAAGCTCTATTTACTTTTCGCTCTTGAAATATAGTAAGGTTTGTATTTTCAGCATATAATTTTTGTATACTGCCTTTAGCAGGATCCACAGTCCTAGTTATATTTGAGCCAGAAGGAAACTGATTGGATTGATTAATACCAGTCCTAGAGTTAAATATTCCAGAGTATATAATAGAATTGCTTAAGGTTTGCTGAGAATTTTCATCAGAAACCAAAAACGCTCGAGGAGACAAGCCTGTTTGAGAATTATTATAACCCCCTCTTATTCTAGACTCTTCAACATACCAATTTCTAGTAGGAGCATTGCTTGCTGCTAATTTTTTTAATATGTAAGTATTGTAATATTTAACTTCTATTCTACCTGCCATGTTATATTATTACTTGTTTTATTCTGTTTTTAAGGTTATTATTAAACGCAAGGCCCTACGTTTGGATTAGGGTTTTGTTGGTCTAAAGTCGTTAAACTTGGTGATTCTGGAATATTTGTAGGTGTAGCATCTGGAAGGGTGTGAGAATAAAAAGGAAGT
>JGI24524J20080_1000404_pt1 | contig 13880 bp, 23 predicted proteins | sample LinPmetageLP49_FD_20080 | JGI IMG/M metagenome (IMG submission 20080)
TTATGTATAGTGTAGTAGGTTCAATCATACACCTATCCTTTAGATCTTTATACTCTAGATAAGCTGAGTATTCATCATCAGAATACTCATCCATAGTTTCTAAAGCGTCTATATCTTTAGCCATTATAATCCTGCCTCATCAAATTGTTGTATGATTGGGCTACCAGACATATCTAACTTATTAGTATGACCATACTTTATAAATATCTCATGAGACATTTTTGCTAAATGTTTTTTAACTCTTTTCATTTTGCTTTTGTTATAGTCATTTTCTATTACTTGTAGATCTGTTTCTATTCTAGGGTGATCTTCGGTTAAAGCTAAATTTAAAGCATCAATTAATATTTCTTGTGCTATTTGTTTATCAGTAAAACCTTCACCTTTTTTTTGGTTATACATATTATCTCCTATATTAAAATGGTATACTATCTTCGCTATCATTGTCACCATTTGGTAACTCAATAGTTTGTACAATATACGTTGTTGTATTTTCTTTTCTTGCCTTAGCTATGTCATTAAGTTTGTCTGCTATATCTAAAGCATCTGATCTTTTTGACATAATTAAATCAACAGTTATTGATGGCTCTACATATTCAAAGCATACAATTTTTAGTATTATATTAGTTTCAGTCATTATTTACCTCCTTCATATTTAACCAATCATATCCTATTTTAAGTTCCGTGTCAAGGGGAATATTAAAATCAATATTGTAATACTGTTTAAGTGCAGGTATTACATCTGCTGTGCCCTGGTTAAATATCTTACTCATCACATCTTCTTCTCCAGGATAAACATCAGCCACAATAGAATCATGAACTGTATTTACAAGTAAACTTTTTACACTTTGCTTTCGCATAAGTTTGTATATATTTATACACGCAAGTGGTACAATATCTGCTGTTGCAAAACCTTGAACAGGATAATTTTTTATCTGTGTGCCATATGTAGATCCACCCCAAGGAGTTCTTTCTGCATAAGGAAAAGAATATTCTCTACCAGTTGGTAGTTTAATTCTTTTATACCTAATGGCCTCACTTTGTAATTTATCATGCCAAGATTTTATACCTTTATATTTTTCTAAGAACTTAGTATAATATCTTTTCTCATCTTCAGTTCCAGTTACACCACCATACAAAGGTTTAAACGTATGTGCTTTTGCATCCTGCCTAGATACTCCTATAATATCTGCAGTGTATTGATGTACATCTATATTATTTTTTATATCTTCTATACCTTGTTTGTCTTGTGCTAGATAAACTGCAGTTCTAAATTCTAATTGTGCAAAGTCTATCTCAAGTATACTACCTTTATCAAATCTAGATGTAACAACTTTTCTTATAGGAAATGTTTTACCCCTAGGTTGGTTTTGAAAATTAGGATCTCTACTTGATAGTCTACCAGTTGCAGTTACAGCCTGCATAAACTTAGGATGTAAGAAACCTTTTTCATTAGTAAAGTTCTTTAAACCTTCTACAAAAGTATTTAGATAAGTATCAACTGCATTGTGTCTAACAATAGAATCAATAAAATCTTTAAACTCTCCCTCAGCTTCAGCTGCAATTTTATTTAAAGTAAGTTTATCTGTCTTAAATCCAGACTCTGCAACATCAAATATACTTCTAGGTCTTTGTCTAAATCCTGCATACTTAGCCATCTCAGCATAAGTAAATCCATCACCATTACACTCAGAACATTTAGTATAATTCTTAAATGGACTACCATCTTTTTTAATTCTTTTAATAACACCTTTACCTTTACANCCCATACATTGCTCTGCAACTGTTCTAAATATAGGTGTGGTATTATTAGCAACTAAGTTTCTAAATTGTACTCTAGAATATTGAGGTCTTCTCTTACTCTTACCAGTACTTTTATCTATACCTATGTTGAATATCTTAGACCATTCCTTTTTATCTTTTGGTTTAGCAGAATATATTAACCATGATAATTGTTCTGGACTAGATAAATTAATTTTAGTATCNCCCATTTGTTCATAAACAATCTTGTCTATCTTTTGTTTTAGATATGCAAACTCTGCTCTGAACTCTCTCTCAACACTATTTAAATCTTCTAAGTTTATATTGATACCATTTCTTTCCATGTCAGATAGTACAACTAAAAACTCATTCATCATNTTAGCTGTCATTAGTAAGTCTTTATTNTTTTCTAATTTAAAGTCTGCCATTTGAGAATCAAATAATCTTCTAGTAATNTGTACATCTATCTTACCATACTCTTCTACTATATCTACAGGTATGTTNTCAAAAGATACACCTCTGTCCATGTATTCTTTTACACTACTATCTTTAGATCCTATCTTTCTTCTACGGCAACACATCTCAAGTGTTAAACTTTTTCTAACACCTCTGTTTAAAATATATTCACCAAGCATAGTATCATAAACCCTACCACTATATTTAAATCCAGATTCTAGTAACCACATTAAATCAAATTTAATATTGTGTCCTACTAACAAAGTTGTTTCGTCTAGCACTTCCTGTATTCTTGCAGCACCACCTCTGCTAACTCTTTCAGAATGATTTAAAAAATAATACTCTTCGCCATACTTAGAATCTAATCCTACGCTAACTAATATATTGTCTTTATGAAATGGTGAAGGATCATACCCACCATTCTCATTTCTTTGCCAAGATGTTTCTACGTCTACTGTTGTTATCATACTTCGTACCTACTTATTTCCCTTCTAATGGTACACACAGGTTCACCATGATAACCATTTATTTTATTTTTACTTACGCATAATGTTCTTATATTATTTTCTAAATCAGTGTTAGCATTCCTACCTATACCAATAATTAAATCAGCTTCGGCTGCCTTACCTGTCTTAGAGTTTTCCATTTGGTCAAATGAAATACTATTTCTATTGTGTGCATCTGCTGATGCTTGAGATATTGCAATCACTGCACAGTCTCTACGTTTAGCTATCTCTCTAACACTTGTGTAGATCTGTCTTAACTTTTCGTCTGTCCTTGCATAAGTTCCAGATACATTAACTTTATCTAGCTGATCTATAACAATTATATCTGGCTTATGTTTCTCGCAGTGTGAGTCTATATCATTCATAGACCAATCAACTGTATCAAACATAGATATATTATCTTTTATCTCACTCCATATTCTTTGTGCTTCTACTTTATCAGATAGTATTTCATCCCTAGTCATACCAGTGTATGCTGAGATTGCCCTGATCTGTGTTCTTATTGCAGGTTCTTCATTTATAAACGCATGTACCTTAGCACCTTGAGAGCAGAAACCTGATGGTGCTGTACATAAACTTACCCAGAAAGCTGTCTTACCTGTCTCTGGTCTAGCAAATGCAATCATAAGATTACCACCACCAATACCTCCTACGTTTTCTCGTAACACAGGTATGTTAAATTTCCATCTAGTAGTTACATTTAGTAACTCTATAACTTTAGCTATGTCATTTGTTACTGCAGGATTTTTATCTTCATCAACATTAGTTTTATGTTTGTCTATCATGCCAGTGATGTCAGTAAAGTTTGCCTCCTTACCATTAAAGATCTCAGTAGCTTCAACTGCTATTCTTTGTGCAAGATCTCTATCAGATAAGATACGCATAATATCTTTTGCTATCTCTTTGCTAGGCTCTTGTACTTCCTTAATGTCTTCTACTAACTCACTAAACTTTTCTTTAGCAGCCCTAGTTAATGCAGGATTAAATATAGCTGTGTGTATAGAATATAACTCATCTACTTTTAAATCTTCTTCATACTTATCATGAGCCTTTTGTATTGTGCCATACAAAGAACTTATATCTCCAGAGAATACTGTTGGGGATAATATACCTTTATACTGTGTGTAAAATTTTTTATTAAGCATAAGCCTAATCATTTGTTTCTCTATCATTTATTCTCCTTATTATCTTTTTTACCAGTATAAACTTCATACCAAGCCTTACAACTATCACATTCATACATACTAACTATTTCATGCTCTGATTCTCCGCTAACATCTTCGGCATCAAAATCATTATTCCACCTAACTTCAGTGTCACAGTAAAAACATTTCATTATATTCCTTTTCTATTACCATAAAGTTTTCTTGCTTTTATTTTTTGCTGTGCATCTAACTTTAATTTTTTACCTAATTTAAATAATTGATCTGCATATTTATGTGGCCAGTATTTATATTTTCCGTAATCATCTTTGTCTAAAGATTTAACTTCTATCTTAATTAAATCTCTAAGTATACATTTTTCTTTAGTACTTAATCTAGTTATACTAATTTTATCATCCATAAAACATCTCCTTTATTTCTTCAGTGTTATAATATTTTAAGTCATCTTCAAGTGGTTTAACTATTACGTTTTCAAATCCAGATGATCTTAAATCTTTTGCCATGTCATATGCTTTTATTGTGGCATCTCTGTCTAGACATATATACAAATTTTTGTATGGTGTCAAGTGTAACTGCTGTAATGATTTTAATTTAGTACCCATGATTGAAATACCAGTTAATATATTTGATACTGCACAAGCTGATGGGCAATCCTCTACAATAACTGCATCATCACACTCACCACATTTAAATGGTACATCTTTATTACCATACATAAACCATTTTGGAAAATCTTTTTTATTTAATGCCCTACCTACTGCACCAACTATCTTATGTGTTATTCTATTCTTAACTAAGAACACAACTCTATCTTGCTTAACATCATATCTAAAATCTGCTCTGCCCCAAGACCAAGACTCCCAACAGTTGTTGGAAGATAACCATCTCATAGCTTTTTGATTAGAGTATATTGATTGAAAACTGTCTGGCACAACAAACTCTTTGTCTTCTAAATGTAAATCTTTATTACCAGATAAAACTTTTTGTACATAGTGCATATCTTTTTCTCCTAGCTTTCTACCTCGTGCAGTACACGAGGCATGAAAACAATACCATGATATTTTATTTTCGCTAGTGTCTATTGACAGTGTATTTCTACCACTGCAGAAAGGACAATCCATTCTTTTTTGTGTGTCTTTGTCTAAAGACAAACCTTTAATAACTTCAAGTTGTTGTTTATAATTCAGTAGGTAACTCCTCGTAAGTCAAAGTATATCTATCGGTAGCAAAAAATGCGTCTTTCTCTATCTTCATAAGATTATGATTCAAATAATCAGCTGAACTATTTTCTACTTGACTTAATGTTGGCTCTACTTCGAATGGTATTATTGCTGTTGCTGTTATTCCTAAGCCTACTATTCTTATTTTGTATTTTTTCATTGTCATTGTCCTTATCAGAAAGGTTTTCTTTTGTCAAGCTATTTCTTTTTAGTTCTTGATAATACTTTGGGTGCTTCCATACAAACATTATCTGTAGTCTCCTTATGTTCTTTATACCATGATGTATCTCTACCATTTTCTTTACACCACTCATAATGATTTTTAAGTATTGTTGTTTCTTCTTGAAGTGCCTTTGATACATTGCCATAAACAATTTTAATAACACCATCCCTTAAAACAAATTTATTATTTGGGTTAAGTGCTTCTTCGTAATCAAATTTTGTTTCACATTTATAACTCATAGTCTACCTTTTCTTTCTTTTCTAAATTGATATGGTAATGTTATAGTCTTGTCACTATCATTATCTTTTTTACTAGTCCAAGTTATAACTGCATGATTATCATGATCATCTGGTTTACCATCATATTTTTTTATTGCCTTCTTTAAACTCATAGCTTCGATAACTTTTGTATCTCCACCAGTTCTTATAAACGTATACTCTTTCATATTTTTACTCCTTATAATTAAGTGGTCGTTATGCCCCAACGACCAAAGGAACTTGTCTCTTCGGGAAGTAGTGTTTTTACCAACTTATGGCTCCCAGCGACCTCGACAAGATTTTAGCAGGCCTTTAGCTGTAAGACTTAGTACATTACTTACATACAGGTTCTAGCTTACCTATTCCACGTCTGGAATTCTTAAATTTTATTTATTTATTTAATAACTCTACCACATCTTCATCCCATAAGTCAAGTACAAATGACTTATTTTTAAAATAAAAAGTAAATTGACAACCCATACCATCTGCGTATGTCTTGTGTTCAAATACTTTACCATCTAATTCTTTCTCAAGGATAGCAGATATCTTATGTGATAACTCACTTGTCTTCATGTTTATATAACTCAGCACCATCTGCCTCAAGATTATCTAATAAGTTTAATGCCTCTGTAATAGACTCTGCTATGTGTCTGTTTGCACAAAGACAAAGTACATTTTGTTTTCCATTTTGTAAATCAAACATTACTGCATTGTTATTAGCATAGTNATTACCTTTGTAACTATCTTTTATAAACATATCNTTTGTTATATATTGATCATCAAGTATCATTCTAGTTCTCCTCCTTTTTTATCTACATAATTTTGTAGTTCTATAAAACATTCTTCCATAAATGCATCACTTAAATCTACACTTCTCAAGGTTACAGTCTCACCTTTAGGATTTGTTATTTCAAGTTTAACAGTTTCCCATTGCCATTTATTATTTAGGGGTACACTCATTCTTTATTCCTTTCTTGTTCTACTTAAAGTTAATTGTACTTCGTCATTGATTGGAACTTTAACATTAACAAAGTTTACAGGACAACTAGCTATCCAATCAGATATTAATTTTGTTGTTGCCATNTCGTACTCATAATCATGAGGATACTCTCCAGGATTTATTTTATTTTTACTTTTTTTATTTTCATATTNTCTAGCTTTGTTGCTAGATTGTATGAAGTCTGTTGCGTTATCTTTTTCACCCATACTAATGCTCCTCATAGCTTACTTGTTTAACTGAACGACTCCAACAAGCACGGCAATCGCCACAGTTATTGTTAGTCATATATGCACGACACTCTTTACCTTTGTGTCTTTTATCTTTGTGTACGCCAGATGTCCATTTCCAAAACTTAGGTAAAGCACCATCGACTTTGGTAGCTGACACACGCAAACATAAATTNTTTGGTACGTCTTCTTCTTTAATCTNATCTATTATCTGATACTCTCTAGTAGCNAACCANTANTTTATGTGTGGTGTAAGTTCACACACCTCAAAGATCTTCATCAAATGCTCATAAGATTGTACATCTCCNGAGTCAAACCATCTGTGGTATCTCCTTGATTTTGTTAGGTTTTTATACTTTAAGGTAAGCATCTCTGCCATATAATCTACCCACTCTGGCAAGGCAATAGCTTGATATCTTTTCTCATACATTGCTCTAACCAATGGGAATACATAGCAACCTTTATCTGCATAACATTTATTACAGATAGTACCATCTATCTTTGCTAACTTGCTACCTGTCTTACAATACTCGGTAGGTATACCCCACGCATACGAGGGCATCTTAGCAGGATTAGATAGTGTGCCTATCTTTTTTTCTATATCTTTTAGTTTCATATCTTTAACTCCAATCTTCTTATTGCTAACTTTAAATCATTTTTGTCTATGTGTCCAGCCTTGTATCTATCTGATAAAGTATTATACAATTTAATTATATGGTCACGAGTTGTGTTGACATGATCACACACATCAGCACACGCTTTACTATGAAACCAATTTCTTGCTTGCTGTATCTCTGCAATAGATAAATTATTACCCATACCCAACTCGAATGCATCTTCAAAGGCTTGTTGTATTATACCTATAAATATTTTTTCTTCGGGTGTCCTTGTTACTTTTTGTGATACTACTTTTTCCATGTTATCCTTTTTGTATTTAGTTAATTTGTCGCATTGAATTCTCTTTAAAAATATGATATGCTCCCCTATCATTCTGGGGAGGGTTAGTATACCCTATAGGGAATTTATAGATCTTCATCCTCACTGTTAATTTTTTCTGCTATATTAATTAATTTGTATACTATGATTGCCCCTACAAGAAGGGCAACCACATTAAGTATAAATAACCCGAACACTACTGGGCTAATTGTTTAGAGTAATCAGATAGACCTCTGTGATAGTAGAATACAAAGTCATTACTACGAACAAACTTACTAACTTCATCTCCTCTTTCTTCATTAGTCTTTACTACGTCTTTAGTACAGTTATCTATTCTGTACTGCTCATTACCTCTTTGCCCAAACTTTATTGCTCTTTTATTATGTGAAGAGTAATTAGTTAAGGCATTGTACACATCATACAAACTAGACTTATCTTTTGGAGTCTCAAGAACATTTAAAAGTAAATTGTATTTACTCTCGTTTTTGTTTGAAAACTTTTTAAACAACGCATCTACTTCACCCGATGTAAGATTAGTATGGCTATACACTTCAAATGTATCAGACATATTAGTAAATGTTTTGTTTAAGTGTCTTAGTTTTGCAAATGATTCATCAACAACAAACTGTTTTGTGTGTCGTTTTATAGATGAATTAACATCTTCTATTGATGTCATACCATTAGCACATATTAGTCTTACAAACATTGCTCTTAATGTAAATACTAATGATGCATCATAGCTTGATATAAGTTCAATACCAAATCTAAGTTTATCGTCTGCATCTCTAGACATATTGTGTGGCTTAAACATACTGTCATCACCAAATAATATTCTAAGTTTCATATAGTTTAGATCTTCATGCAAAGTAAATTTAATATCTGTGTTAGATATATCTATACCATAATCATCTAGTGCATCTGATAGTTGATACAGTATATAATCATATGGTATTAGTTGATAGTTTGCACCATGCAAATGTATTGCACGATTGTTTTGTGTGTCTAATACAGCATAAGCAGGCTTATTTAATTTAAAGCCTTCNTTAATAGAATCTATTTGCTGTAANNTGACAGGNGTTNTGCAAAGATTAAATACTNTGCTGTCTTCTTCTTCTAATCTAGTGATTAGTTTGGTCATGTTGGTCTCCTATGTTTGATTGTTTTTCTGAATTTAATACTCTATANTGTTCCATGAGAGAGTCAAGTTGATTAAACTTAACAGGCTCAAAGTTTATAATAGTAATATCATTATCTAGTTCTACACGCCCTAGTTCATATACTTTTTTACCAACGCTAAACCATTGAAGTCTAGCGACAGATATATTTCTAGGTTGTTTCTTAGTTAGATCATGTGCAAGTATATACTCGTAAGAGTCAGTAGTTCTTTTCTTACCTTTACGTTTATACATAGTGCCATCAGTTTGTTTCCATGTCTTCCTATTCTTTAGATCAAATGTACCCTCTCGATAGCTACCATCTTTCTTGATAAAACCTGCACGAAACTTACTCGCTTTGGTTGATGTCAAAATAGAATGAAGATAATCTGAGAACGTACCCATCTGTATTTTTAAAGGTATCATGTTACTCCTATGTTGATTGGTTAATTTGTGAGTAGCATACATTTAAAGATTTTATATTTCCTACTTAAAGGATTGCTCATAGTATACTACTCGTTTTTGGGGTGGTGAGGATTTAATGATGTACATCGCCTGCTTAATAGACTTAACCACCCCCCTTAATTATTTTAAGATTATTTAAACCCTTACCTATCTGGGGAGGTACTTAAACAAAAAAAGGACAATCCCCCTCTCGGTTGATTGCCCTTTAGTTATACTAGATTATCTAGCTAGTGTCAAATAGATTTGACTGTTGTTAATTTACTTCTGAACGCTGTTCCCATGCATCTTTTATTTCTTTTCTTAAATTTAAAAGTGCCTTTGGGTTGTCATCATTAGTCAAGTCAACTAAAACATCTGCTATCCAATTTTGGTAATTATCACCTAACCAATACTGTACCATTTTTTTATCTACCATAACTTATCCTTTCTGTTGTTATGATCCAGATTCTCTGTATATATTTTCTTTTGTAGATACGGCAGTTACAGTAGCATTCTCTGGAACTTTATCTATATTAAACTCTCTATTAACAGTGATGAACTCTATTTGATTAATTCTCTGTACCATTGCAATTAGTACACGAAAATCATCACAGATATTGAGAGGTATGCCTTCAGCTTCAACAAGTTTATTAACTGTTTGAAGTGCTTTAGCAACGATATCTTTTTTCTTCATGATTGTTTTTCCTTAATTAATTAATTAATTATATTTTAGTTTTACCAAATAAAAAAGCCCATGTCAAATGAATGACACAGGCTTTTAGTCTCTAAGTTATAATGCCGACTAGCATCTTGAATATAGGCATAACAACTAATAAAAAGAAAGGTATGCCCATAACCATTGTGTATATCAAGTACATAACATATATCCTTTCTGCTTTAAATTACCTTACGAATATCATATACAAATAGTAATGTCAAACAATTTGACACACCCATACATAAATGCTATAAATAAGAATAGTTAATCAGAAAGGAAATTACTTATGACAACCAAACCACAAACTAATACAGTTGATTTCTTTATAGGTTTACCTAAAGAATTTAAACCTGTAAGTAGTTCAAATAATTCAGATGACAGTAGTGGTATCAAGACTGCGATATTTCTATTAAAGTCAAATGAATGGTCGTTTGATGATGATGCCAATTGCATTAAGAAAAATGTAATTATGGATATATTAAACGATTATAATGCTCCTTAAAAGTTGTTAATATTAAACAAGCGAGGTACACATATGACATAACTAAAATATTCCCTCTTAGTTATTTAACATCGAATGGCATGGCGAGTAAGAAATTATTCGCTATGTCTTAATTATAATTTTCCTATTTTAAAAGCGTGAAAGCCTTTCCGCTATGTCTTAATCATAAGACCCTAATTTTTTTCCCGTGAAAGTTGTAGAACATTTAGAGAACATTTTAACGTGTAAATATGTTCATGGTTTGTTCTGGTATTCCATTTTTGCATATAGTAAGCTATGCAGTTTTTACATATAGTGAAGATCCTTTTTGATTTATAAAAAAGCAGCTCTATTTTAATAAAGCTAATAAAATCAACACTTCTAGACGATTTTAAGGTATTCCATTATTGCATATAGCAAATAAAAATAATTAATCTCAATTAAAACACAATAACGCCTTGTCATAGCCCTATTTTTTTAATAACTTGAAAACAGTTTTGAATTTTTTAATTTCGCATAACATAAAAATTCTAGGTTAGATCCCGCAGTATATTCTTTAAAAGTGACAGAAATTTAAAGTTTAAATCTGGCTGAGGCTCTTGGAAAATGGTAACCGAAATTTTTTCAAAACAATTAAATCAATCAAATATAGAAAGGTCATTTTATGAAAATAAAAGACACAAAAAAAGTTGATAAAAAAGAAACTGATTTATCAATTAAGACTTGGAATATGGTTCAAGAAGTAGCAACCAATGAAAAGAAAGTTAATGGACAAATGCTGTATATTTGCAAAAATACGTTTGATATTTTTAAAAATGGAAATATGGAAATTGCCCCCTACTTTGGCGAAAAAGTTAACAATGTTGATCCAATGAATATGTTTTTTGAAACTGATGGATCAAGAAAAACTTTAATTGCTAAAGACTTCGATTTATTTGTTACACAGTGTATAATTCCTGCACTTGGGCAGAACTTGAATGACTTCCAAAAAAATCACCCTTATGAATACGCAGTTTTAAAACAAGCGTCACCAGTTGTAATGTTTATGATTTGTAATCATGCGACTTATTCGAAAGGTACTTTTTTAAATATGGAAACTGACCCAGTACAATTTAAACTGGATTGGAACATTTTAAAAACTTCAGTGATTGTTGATCCAACAGAAGAGCAGAAGGCAGAAAACGTTTTCAGATCTTCACTTTTTCAAAATTTCTTTTTGAAGGAAGAAAAGGGCAAAGATTATTATTGCACTTTTAGAGGTGAACGAGGGCTAGTTGAGTTTGTTAAGCAATACTTTTTACCAAAAAAGATTGTTTCAGAAAACGTCAAAAATGCTGTAGAGTCAGAAACATTTAAAGCAGTACAGAAAATGAATGACTTAGAAAAAGGCGTATTTGGAACAACTCACAATTTAACTGTTGTATCTAAGGAAGAGCAGGGAAAGGGTGGAAACGCAGATCAGAGGCTTAAAAATGAAGTTGAACAAATGACCATGACAGCTGAAAAGGTTATAGATTTATTCGCTAAGAATAAAAACCCAATAACCCAAAAAGCTTTGGCTGATTTGTACTTCTACATTTCGGAGGCTTTAACAGGTGAAAACTTTAAAGAGTATATGAGTACTAAAACTAAGGCTAAAGTAGAGTTTAAGCCAATGATTAACAAAACAACCTTTGACACTGAAACAGGTGATTTTTGGAAATATGTTAGCCAGGTTTAGTTATCACCCCAAATGTTTTTGTAGGCTTTGTAGTATTTACAGAGCCTGCGAAGAGTGGTTCTCGAGCAAATCCTCGGACAACCAAACTGACGCACCAATAACCAAACAGGAAATAATTAATATGTTTATAAATATTATTACAATATTACTTGGAATATTTAATGTAGCTATTTGGAGTTACTTAGTATTTCTTTTAATCTCTCTCTAAGTTAACAAGGGTACGCCCAGGGATACAAAATTTAGTATTACCTTGGGCGTTTCCAGGTGTTAACAAAATATCCCTTAAAAAAATTACTCGGAAAACTCTAGGGCGTTGCCCTGAGTTTCCCTCGAGCCTATCTAGGCTAATAAGGTAGCCACAAGTGGCTCTATAAGTCTACAAAAAAAATCCTTAACCATACCCCATGCGTGTGCCAGGGGGGGTATCCCCTATACTATATATACGGAAGCCATAGAATCTGAGAAACCCTTGTTAACCACTGGGGGCTAGGGAATATTCTAGTAAATGTACTAGGGAATACCCTAGGGGGTAGCTGTAAATTCTACTATGATATATATGTTAGACCCCCCTGGCAGTGCCTAATAACATTATACACCTCACATCCACATTTGTCTATTGCCATAATGTCGCATATGAAATTTAACCTAAAAAATCCCTTGACAAATTAGGTATTCACCCTTATAATAAACCTTATACATTATTCAAAGGACATATATACACGCAAATCGCCAGTAGGCACAAAAGGGTCATCACGAATAATAATTAAACTATGAAATTCGAAGCAAACATACCAAGTTATTTAAAAACAGGACAGGGTGTATTCCCAGTCAAGGAAAGTTCTATGCCAAGACGTATAGAATCTACTAATTTTTATGAAAACGCTAAACAAGGTTTTAATACGCCTATTACAAATGAGACATCAATGCCTTCATTTGCACCAGTAGGTGATATTACTCGAGATGAACCAATGGATGCTGAGAATTTCCTAGAAAAAATGCAGGATGGTATGAATAAAGATATACCTAGCCTAGATATTAAATCTACAGAACCAAAAAGTGATTTAATTCTAGATGCAGAACCTGTAATGCCCGCATTACCACTAGAGAAAGTAACTCCTCCTAAAGAGATGGAGGCAAAGGTAGATGCTGAAGACATATTCATCGGTTAAAGAACTACCGTTTAAAGAATTAATGGAGATTATAAATGCAAACAATGGATTCTTCTATAGCAAAGACTCAAAAAAGAAACTTAACCGATATGCAGGAGAAGTTTCTAGATGTTTTGTTTACAGAAGCACAAGGAAACCCCAGAGAAGCAGCTAGAATTGCTGGTTATTCTGAACACAGTTATCCTAAAGTCATTAGAAATCTTAAAAAAGAGATAACAGAGTTAGCGGAAACCCACTTATCTACGCACTCTGCCAAAGCGGCTACTAGGTTAACATCCTTACTAGACGAAGACGGCACTACACCGCAGGCAAGTATTCGTCTAGCAGCTGCGAACTCGTTATTAGACAGAGTTGGTATAACAAAGAAAGATCAGCTAGACATAAACATGAAATCATTACACGGAATTTTTATATTACCACCAAAAGATGGAACCAATAAAGATAAAGA
>JGI24524J20080_1000432_pt1 | contig 12928 bp, 10 predicted proteins | sample LinPmetageLP49_FD_20080 | JGI IMG/M metagenome (IMG submission 20080)
TATTTTTTGATTCGCGACCGAACAAACTCGGAATTAGCGATGAAATAGTCCACCCGATCAGCCGAGAGGCGGTCCCACATACGAAGCTTGTGGGCAATAAAGGGAAACAGGATACGGATCAGCGCGCCAGCATTAGAAAGATATTGGTGATAAAGATCCCAAATATAACGCATAGGCGAATTACAATAACAAATATGTGTAGCATCAGGGCGTGTAATAACACCTTTGGACGGCCCGGACTCACTACTGATAACCAAATCGTAATCGCCAAGATCGATTTGCTCCAACGCCAACGGCATCAAGGGAAGGTACTTCTTGTAATGTTTCCTGGCTCCGGGCAAACGTGAAATAAAGGTGGTATTTATACTGCCACTAAAGTTCTGGGGCAATGTCTGCCGGACCAAATTTTCATCACAGACATGGAGAAAAAAATCCGCATCAGGAAAAATTTCAGCGATTGCGACACAAACGACCTCCGCCCCACGGTTACTCAGCCACCAGTGGTGAACGATTGCGACTTTTTTTCCCCGCATTCCAGGAAGCAAATCTATTGCACGTTCTTGCACCACACTGTCAGTCCCTAAGTTGAGAAATTTGCCCATGGAGAAGTTCATCGAAAATCAAGAACCTTACCTTAAAAAGCACATATACCGTATGCCAAACAAGACCAAAAGCATCATAACTTAATCAGCCAATGAGTTTCTGATAGAGGGAAAATGTTTGCTCTGCGCAGGTGTTCCAGCTCAGCTGTCGCGCCCTGACAAGCCCTTTATCCCGTAACATCATCGCCAAGCTGGCATCCTCCAGAATCCGCTGCATACCATCGGCAATCGCCTCAACATCCTCGGGGTCTACCAGCAATGCGGCACCTCCTGCCACCTCTGGCAACGCGGTACCATCGGACGTAATCACCGGTAAGCCCGAGGCAAACGCCTCCAACACGGGCAAGCCAAAACCCTCGCACAGCGAAGGAAATACCAAGGCTAGCGCACTCTGCATCAAGGCCATCACCTCCAAATCCGGCAAGTAATCAAGCCAGTATGCATAACCCATTGCCTCCATCTCTGCCAGCTTGGCAACCTCAGCGTCGCAACTCCAACCCGCGCGTCCCACCACGACCAGAGGACACTCTTTTCTATATGCGTCAGGCAATGCGTTATGGGCTAGCATAAGCCGACTGAGGTTCTTCCGGGGCTGCAGTGTTCCTACAAAAAGAAAGAAATGTGGTGGCAAACCATACCGCGCCAATACACGAGAACGAAAACTGGCATCAATGGGCATAAAGTAACGCGAATCGACCCCCAAAGGCACCACCGAAATATCTTTTTCGCTGATCCGAAAATGCGTCACGATTTCACTCTTTGAGTATTCAGAAATTGTGACAATATGATCAGCCCAGCTTACACTTCGCCGCCACAACCATGCCTTTACGGAACGCAGTCGCTGCCTGACCCACTGAGGGTGGGACAAAGGAATGGCATCCATAATCGTTGCCAACACCGGCGTTCCCCTCAGGCGGGGTACCATATGGTCAGTCGAATGGAACAGATTGATCCGCGCTTTCAGCCCTTTTGCCCCACGAAAATCAAGGGGTAACACGGCCGAGACTGAAGCTGAAGAGGCGAAATCACTCAGCTCCTTACCCAACGGGACCCCTTTCAACAACTGCCTCTGTAACGCCACGCCGAAGGATACCGGAACCAGCTGTGCCCCCCCTTGTAATACCAGTGCATTACCCAATTCACGGGTGTATGAACCGATCCCGTCCACACCGCCAGCCTGTACACCCCGAGCAAGTATGGTTACGCCATAGCCAACCTTCACGCCACACCGACCTCGAACATCCAGCGCAACGTTTCCCCCAACGGGATAGAGGCAGAGTCACCTATAAAATTGATGAGCTTTGCATTGGAACCGCGCAAGCATTTCACCTCGCTCTCACGTACGAATGCCGGATTTACCCGAACCTTAATGGCATAACCGGCAATTGTTGCCATCATCTCCAGCACCCCTTCCAGGCTCACCGCCTCACCTGAACAGACATTGAATGTCTCACCGGCAGGCGCCAACTCAATAAGTTTCTTATAGGCGCTTACCACTGTTCTGACATCAGAAAAGTCTCGCGCCACATCCAGGTTACCGAGTTCAATCTCCATGTCACCACGTCGATAGTGATCGACGATTTTTGGAATCAGGAAATTCGGTGCCTGTTGTCTTCCGGTATAGTTGAATGGACGGACTATTATGAGGGGGAGCTTATCCATCCAGAGTTTAGCCATATACTCCATTGCAAGCTTGCTGACCGCGTAGTCATTTGCTGGACTTGGCAGTGTAGACTCAATAATGGGATTATCAGTGGTATTGCCATAGATATTGGCGCTGCTGGCCAATAGCACCACCCGTGGTATTTTGCCACATGCGGCCAGTGCCTCCAGCAGATTACGCGTACCCACCACATTGGTTCGGTATATATCTTCAGCGTCTCCATGCTCAACAAAGGAAATAGCAGCCAGATGTGCCACTACATCTGGCTGCACCTGTGCGACCACATCTGCAAGGCCACAACGATCAAGCAGATCGCAGGAGAACAGATCCTTATCTGGATCGTGCCGACCCTGTGTGAGGCCAACAACCTTATAGCCCTGCTGTTGTAGAGCAGTGGAAAGGTATTTTCCGGTAAAACCGGCAATCCCGGTAATCAGTGCTGTTGGCATACTAAAAGGAAATTCCGAGGTCTACCCTGCGCAAATCCGTCTCTACCATCATGGAGCATAGCTCCTCAAGCGTCGTTTTCGGTTCCCAACCCAGTTTTTCTTTCGCCTTGGCCGGATTACCAATCAACAGATCCACCTCGGTCGGACGATAAAATTTCGAATTGACCCGCACCAAGGTTTTACCAGTGGCGACATCAACGGCAACCTCGTCCTCGAACTGACCTCTGAATTCAAGCTGTATATCCGCGGCCTTGAATGCCATAGAAACAAAATCACGTACAGTCTCAGTGCGATTTGTTGCAAGTACGTATGTATCCGGATCGTCGGCCTGTAACATACGCCACATGCCTTCCACATACTCCTTGGCGTAACCCCAGTCGCGCTTGGCATCCATATTGCCAAGCTCAAGTACATCCAGCTTACCGAGCTTGATCCTGGCGACTGAGTCAGTAATCTTGCGGGTGACAAACTCACGGCCGCGCAATGGCGATTCGTGGTTAAACAAAATGCCGCTGGACGCGAAAATATCGTACGACTCACGATAGTTGATGGTCATCCAGTGGGCGTACAGCTTGGCCACCCCATAGGGGCTGCGGGGATAAAAGGGCGTGGATTCGTTCTGGGGAATCGCCTGAACCTTACCGAACATTTCCGATGTGGATGCCTGGTAGAAGCGAATTTTCGGATTCACAATTCGAATAGCTTCAAGCAGATTCACCGACCCCAGACCGGTGATCTCGGCCGTGGTAATGGGCTGCTCGAACGACACACCGACAAAGCTCTGCGCTGCCAGATTATACACCTCCGTCGCCTCGGTCTTCTGAAGTAGCCGGATACTGGCGGACAAGTCCGTCAGGTCATATTCCACCAGATGCAGGTTGGGATGGTTTTCGATACCCAACTCCTGGATGCGCCAGAAGTTGACCGAGCTGGTACGGCGGAAGGAGCCAAATACCTCATATCCTTTTTTTAGCAACAATTCAGCCAGATAAGCACCGTCTTGACCGGTGATTCCCGTAATAACTGCTTTCATTTATTTCTCCATTTTCACAACCATATCCACTTATACAACCCAATAATTTGAGCGCGCCTATCTAGCCTCCAACCAGAAAGGTTAAGACGGAATCACTTCCTCGTGAGAGGTGTTTTTAGATCAATTGACTTCATCCTTCAAAAGCACGTCCAGCAATTGCCGAGCACTTTCTTTCGAGGCCAGCCATATCATCGGATTTAGGGTGCAATTGCTTGTCATAGCGTTCGAGCCAGTCTTTTAGAACTGTTGCCAGTGAATCCAACTTATCAGCTGAAAATAAGGGTCTTCCCCAGTCATGGTGGGTAATCATTGACGGATTCCGACTGGATACAGCTGAAGGCCGCCAAGGTGAAAGTAAATGCCATCACAGAATCGCTGCTTGTTCCGGAATCCACGGGTTCGCATCTTCACCGCCTTGATCCGACTGTTGATGCTTTCCACATGACTGTTGTCCGCTTTCAGGACCATGGCGTTGATAATGTCCCACAGATAATTTTTCAGAGTTGCCGCGACTTTCTTCATAGGTGCCAAGCGACTGCGAACCATCCAGTTGACCAATCGCTTCCAGCCTTTAAGTGACCAGGTTCGGTGCTGATAGTGCCACAACTGCGCCGCAAAATCCTTCATGGCCCAAGCTCGAGCGGTTTTCAGACTGGACTGGCGTAGCGGACTAAAGGCCCACCGTTGGTGCCAATTCATGTTGGTCGGACTCCTCAGCCACTGATACTTCGCTCCCTTCAGCAGCGAGTCGCCGGCCTTGAGCAACTGGCGGTGTTCGTCACGCCGCACCTGCACCTCTACCTCATCGTCTTCGAGAGACACGTTCACCGAGGTGACTTTCCAGGGCTTCTGGATACCGAGAATGAATCGCCCCTAATTCACTAGACACTGTCCAGCCATTTTTGGTGACGCTGCTCATACTCTACCGGCGACAGGTCATTATTAAAACCATGTCGTCTCTTTGAGTTATAAAACAGCTCAATATAATCAAAAATATCTGTTCTGGCGTCTTGCCTTGTTTTGTAAACCCGCCGACGTATGCGCTCGCGCTTGAGTAGCTGAAAGAAGCTTTCTGCAACCGCGTTGTCGTAGCAATTACCCCGGCGACTCATGCTTGACGCCAATCCGTGCTCCCTGAGGAAAGACTGCCATTCATGGCTGGTGTATTGACTGCCTTGGTCTGAGTGCACCATCACCGTCGACGTGGGACGTCTCTGCCAAACGGCCATTAACAAAGCATCCAGGGCGAGCTCTCGTGTCATCCTTGATTGCATGGACCAACCCACCACCCGGCGGGAGAACAAATCCAAAACTACCGCCAGGTACAACCAGCCTTCGAGGGTACGGATGTAGGTAATGTCAGTCACCCACACCTCATCGGGTACGGTGGCTTCATTGAATTGCCGCTGAAGCCTGTTTGGGGCAACGACACTGACAACACCCCTTCGGTATCGAGGGCGACGATACCCTATCTGAGCACGTAGGCCCGCTTCGCGCATCAATCGGTGTACCCGGTTCGGACTGCAAGATTCACCGTGTTCACAGAGATCAGCATGAACCTTTCGGTAGCCGTAGACGCTGCCGCTTTCCAACCAGAATTGTTTAATCAATCCGGTCAGACGGTCATTCTCTCGGGCGCGCTTGGATTGGGACTGGTTACACCAAGCATAGTACCCACTAGGGTGAACACTCAGCCACCGGCACAACCGACGCACGGGTATACGACCGCACTGATCGCGGATGAAGGCGTACTTCACTCTGACTGGTTGGCAAAGTACACCGCGGCCTTTTTTAGGATGTCGCGCTCTTCCGTCACCCGCTTCAGTTCCTTCTTCAGGCGTCTGATCTCCGCCTGATCAGCAGACTCTGAGGTATAGCGGGCAGACTCCGGGCCAAAGCGCTTGATCCAGGCATACAAACTATGGGTGGTAACACCCAGTCGCTCTGCCACATCCGACACACTGTAACCTCGTTCGGTCACTTGTCTGGCGGCCTCTCTCTTGAACTCTTCTTGATATCGTTTGCTGCTCATAAACACCTCTCTGGATAGCCATTTTCTCTGGCTGAAAGGTGTCTAGCAAATTAGGGGCGATTCAGGCCAAAATAACAAGCATACTCTACAGCCACCTCCCGGAATACGCTAATGCTGACAAATTAAGCGACTGTTTTGCCTTTATCGAGAAGCGTTTCATAAATCTGGATAACTTCGGCCGGCGTACCGCTGGCAACGGTATTCCCTGCTTCAATGACAACGGCTCTGTCACATAATCTGCGAATCTGTGAATGAGCGTGTGACACAAGCAGCACGGTTTGATTCGACTGGATTTTGACAATCATGGCTTTTTCGGCCTTTTCCCTGAAGTGCCTGTCGCCGACACTTAATACTTCGTCAATCAACAATACATCGGGGCTGATAACCGTACTGACAGAAAAACCGAGCCGGGTACGCATACCAGATGAGTATGTGTGTACGGGTTCGAAAAAGAAGTCGCCCAGCTCAGAAAATTCGTGTATCTCGTCGAGTTTCGCCTCGACCTCACGTCGGCCATAGCCTTGCAGCATCCCACTGAGGATGGTGTTATCTCTGCCACTCAGGTTTTGATCAAATCCCGCCTGAAGAGCTAGCAACGCGACGGATGCATTATTATTAATTACCGTGCCAGAGTCAGGTTTGATGATGCCGGAAATGATTTTGAGCAGTGTTGATTTGCCCGCGCCATTGCGCCCCAGAATCCCCAATGTCTCGCCCGGATAAATATCCAGCGTGACGGATTTCAGCGCTTCGTAATACTGTGTTTTTCGAAACAGGCTGCCTGCACGTTTATAACTGACACCTACGTCTTGTAATGAAATAATCGGTTGCTGTGACATCATGCGAGCACCACTCTGGGGAAGATATACCGCAGTTTTTTGTAGGCCATCAGTATCAGTACGCAGCCAAGCATTGAGATAATGCCCCAAGTGCCAAGTGTCACAAAGTCAGGGTAAATGCCGTCAATGAAAATTTCCCGGTAGCATTTTAGAATGAAGGCTATCGGATTCATCAAAAATATATTCTGCCATTGCGCCGGAATGCGTTCATAGCTGTAAAAAATACCCGATAGGAACATCACAAACATCAGCCCGGTCGGCACAAGGTGTGATACATCACGAACGAAAGGTACTAGCGCTGCTAGCAAACAACCGAACATAATGGTCAGCATGACTTGAATTAGTACAACCGGGAATAACGCCAGCCAATGCACATCGGGTGGATACCCCTGTAACCAGACAAATGCAAAAAGCACCAGAAAAACCGGTATTTGTTTCAGGCTGGCCTGTAACAGACTGACCAGTGGGAATACGATTGAGGGAATGCCAACCTGTAGCATCAGCCCCTGGCCAGCGATAATACTGTTACTACTGCTGCTTACTGCTTTACTGAACCACGTCCATGGAATCAGGCCGGTGAGCAGGAAGGTAATAAAACCTTCGCCCCCACGTTGCAACAAAACGCCAAATACCAGGAAGTACACCACCATGTACAGCAGTGGTTCCAAAATCCACCATAGATAGCTAAGATAGTTACGCTGTGTTTCCGATCGCAGATTAAAAATTGCTTTGGTCCAGACAAGTTCTGTCAGGCCGCCTAAGGTAGTATGGCGATGCCGTTGATTGGTTTGTGACTGAAAAACTTCTTCTTCCATTTCAGTGAGCAAGTCATCGCCGTATTCATTCGCTAGCTTTAGTTTACGAGCTAACTTGGGGTTACCGGATTGTTCAGCCGCTTCTGCGGCAAGCAAATAACCGGCAGGGTGTTCCGGGAATTGTTTGCGGAAGCTTTCCCAGCGCTCTAATGCAAGTTCCCAGTTTTTTTGTTGCATCGCCAATTCTGAACATTGTTTGTGTGCTTGCAGGGCGTCGGGAAAACGCTGACGAGCTTCTGTATTGAACTGTTCGGCTTCGTCAAAGCGGCCCTTCTGGGCCGCACAGTCTGCCGACTGTAGCCATGTCTCAAGCTTGCCCGCATGTTTTTGTCTGGCGATTGTCAGTAATTCAGCAGCCGTATCAGGCTGGTTTTGCTGGAGTTTAATCTTTGCCCCTTGCAGCAAGATATTGGGGTGATTGGGAAATTTTTCAGATGCAGATCCCATTGCGACAATAGCTTTTTCGATTTCGCCGGCTTCAATATGAGCATTAATAGCACCGAACCAGGTGGCAGGATGATTGGGATATGCTTGCCGAAGAACGGCCCAGCGCTTAGCAGATTCTGACCAGTCTCCTTCCTGAGCTACTTTTCTCGCCCATGCAAAGCTGGTTTCTGGAATGGGGTATTGTTCGATGGATTGCTCTGGGTGAGTTGATGTCATTGGGTAAAAGTCGTTTGGATACATGTTAGATTCAAGGCTGGAGCAGTATACCAACTATCACGCCAGTGATTGAAACGAAACTCGGTCTCCTTGAGGTGGTAATAAAACATATGTTTTTGAATGCCTTTTAGTTTGGCCAGCCTCAACTTTACCAAAGCTCTGATAGAAAATGGCGCGCTGTGATGTTCCCGCCGCCTTTTCAATAAGTAAAAAAATCAACTTTTCCATCCGGCAGCATTAACGACCTTGATTTTCATCACTGATGATACGGTTTCCCATCTGCTTCGAGTACATTTTCAAATCCCACCATTGAACACATCTTAGGAGAACATCATATCTCCTAAGATACTGTGCAAGTTTACTTAGCCTCTGCAGCTAAGCTAAGAGTACTTTCCATAGTACGCACTCTAAATTACAGTAAGATCTATTTTTTTGGGTGTAAAACCATAAGATTCAAACCACCCATGCCTCTCCTGCAGAGGCGTAATAATAAGTTGATACTCACCAACTTGGAGCGGGGCCATAATGTTCAGTTTAATGTTTACTTGAGAGTTTTTTCTTATAATAGGTTCTAATATCGCGGTTCTTAGACCATCTTTTTCTACCTCTTTCCTCCCTTTAGCGTCAAAAATATGATATGAAATCTTTAAGGGATGCTCTTTGGTGGACATCCAGTCTTGGCTAGACTCATTAATGAGTGTTACAAAAATAGAGGTGGTTTCTGATCGTTCCATGGTCAAAGCTAAAAGCTCGGTAACCACTCTTCCCCTCCCATCACTCACAAGCAAGCTTTTACAGTATTTGTACGCAAAAATATCAGCAGTTGCCCTAGCGAGAGTCTCATCAAATTCAAATGCTTCAGCATCCCTCACAATATAGGCATGTGGCGCCTCTTCCACTGATAACTGAAAATTCTTCTCCAGAAACTTTTTGTGCTCAGCTGACGCTTTCTGGACAGTAGCAATCTGCTCTTCTGTTAACTTAATCTTTTTACCCGGAATCATCGTTAGATAACGGCCGAACTCTTTAAAAAATCTATCTGTACTAATCACTTCAGTAGATACCAGCTCGTTTATTGAGTCTATAAGGGTTTCACCATACAACATTCCTTGATGTGATAGGCTCTCATTGACCCTGTCCTTGTTATCTTTGTAACTGTCATGTGAGATTCCTAACGAATCAAGAAAATCAATTACAACATCACCTGATATCAGACTATCTTTATCGAATTTTCTGACCCTGACTGAACTCGCAGGTAATGATGCTAATATCTTAGTTAGGAAGTTTTTGTATGGTGATATAGGGATAGAGTTATGTGTAAATGCTTTTTTTCCTGACTTAACACGCTGACTCATTGCACTTACTGCGTAAGATAAAGGAGGTCGCACATACAAATAAACCTCAATACTTTCAGCATATTTTCGACAGAATTCAAAAAGCCGACTAAATCCATCCTCTTTTAAATCAACGAAACCTTCATATGAAAATATTAGAAACTCGCATGAAGGCGCCTCATCTAACCATGAAACTAAACTACTGAAATACTCTTTATCCCTTTTCTTTATTTCATAATCATCGGAAATGCCAAGGAGCTTATTTAATACAAAGTCTTTGGGCGGGTCAGCAAATACAGAGCCTAATTCGGCATGCCAATTACCAGGAGGGTATGCAGCAATACCCTCTCGCAACAGACTCTCTCTATTCTTATTGAAGTAGCTTTGAATAGCTGTTGAACCAGCCTTATCCCCCCCCACATGAATTATTGCTTTCTGAAATTTCTGCATTAAATACCTTCAACTGAACACAAGTTAGAGACTACCTCTTCCTGAATAAACTTTAATAACCAATCCCAAGAATGTATTCAAGAAAACAACAAAGAAGCAGCCTTGTAAAACCAACATTCAACTTACTCGAGCCCGCAAACTGCTAATTGTCCACAACTATGGATAATAACCTGACTGCAATATCCGATAAGTCCTTCGTGATTATGGAATTACTAAAATACTCATCGAACTCTAAACCCTCCATCTTGAATAAGCGTGTCCGTGAAGTTGTATTCTTCTGTATCCAGTCTGCCAGCTCACCCTCTACAATATCAGTTGTGCAAATCGCCACATCATTTTCAGTAACGACATTTAGCCAATCTGTTAGCTCATTTTTTTCACCTGCCACAAAAAATTGTGATTTGTTTTCAGACGGCAGTTCATAAATAGTAAATATGACTTTGATACCCGCTCTTCTCAGTTCCTGATAAAACAAGCGTTGTGTCGCTTGTACTTGATGTTGCAAATCTAACCCAATAAATAGATCACCCGTTTCATATTCAATCGGCTCATCATGAAGCGCCTCATCGGGACACCCTAAAAATTGCAGGGTAAAACGACGGGCATAACGGTAGCCCTGGTGCTCGGATGCATAAACCGGCTCAACATGATAGCCTTCAGGAGGGTTCTCTAACCAGTGCTTCAGTATGCTTCTGACAACACGTTGTATCCCGCTTCTAGCGTCATGTTTGACTAGCTCTGAGACATCAACAAATAGTTGTTTAGCCTTATCTGTTACCGGATGATTTTTTGCTATATGCTCAGCCCACTCAACAAGTTCAGATGAGGTTATGGATGTATCCAGGTTGGCGCCTAAGGCTTTAATCAGTGAGTGGGGGTGGGCGCTTGTTCTTGAATAGAAAGCTTCTATTGCTTTGTGGTACTTATCGGCGCACTTTGCTGGTGTATGCTGAGTAAGTACTAGTTTCCTTGCAGACTCTCCCAGCCGGTGCCGTTCATCCTCGTTGTTTCTTAGATACTCCAGCGACTTTGCCAATTGCTCTTCAGAAAATTCGTCAGGTAACTTTAGAACCGCATCATCATCCAGATAAGCCATGCTTCCATTGGCATTAACGATTGTCGCTAGCGAATGATTCATACAGTCAAGCACCGCTGCCGAGGTTTCTCCTCGAGACAAGGTTCTTAATTGCACAGCCACATCAGCAGAGGCCAGATAATCACGAAACGTCTCTTGCTCTGTCCAACCTGCAACATGAACGCTATTTTGTAGATTATAGTTATTGATCGTTGCTAATAGCTTTTTTCCATAACCACCAGGGTGATTTTCTCCGACAAATATAAGATGGCATTGCTTGTCCTCAGCCAATTGTGACATCAACCAGGCATTAAGTAACTCTTGGTTAAGTTTGGTTGGCCCCATGCCGCCAAAAGCACAGACCAGAAAATCATCCTCTGTAAACCCTAAACGCGCTCTCGCCGAGGTTTTGTCTTGAGTACTATTTGGCTCACGAACCAGGGGTATTACTCGCCATTCACTTGTATTGCAACTGTGCCACTGCTTTGCAAAATCAAGTGAAGCAGGAGAATGAACTATCATCCCCAGACTTTGCTGAATCACGTCTAAACTGCAGGGATACCTCCAGACAATATCCGCTGTATCTTTTACTTCAAATCGTTCTTTGACAGCCTTATATCCATGACTATGGTATAAACAACGAGTCCAAAACCCTGGTTCCAGCCCATGCACATCCATATGGGCAATAATTCCAGATAGGTAAAAATCGTGCAGAACGACCACACCAGGTATTTTCTGGAGAAGCCCAAACATATGTTCATGGAACGTGGAGTTACCAAAATGGTAGACAACACGGTCATACATCTCAGCGTTATTGATTAACCAATCAACATCTCTTATCGAGCAGTTTTCATTAATCCATTCTGTGGATACGACTTGCTGGTTGACAATGACGTCTATGTCATAAAACGCTGTGAGTGCGGGCAATAACTCAGCACTATAATCAGCAATTCCTGACCTCTCCGGTGGTAGTGGAGAGATATATGCCATCTTGGGTTTTGAATTTGTCTGGTTTGTGATTTCTGGTTTTAATTGCTTGGATGCATACAACCTTTCCACGGCGGCGACAACACGCTTGCCTGTCTCATCCCAGGAAAACAACTTGGACTGCTGTTTAAAATGTGACGAAAGTCGTTGACGAAAAGCTTTATCGGTCAAGCCCTTTTCCATCATCCGCGCCATTGATTCATCAGAATGAGGATCAAAAAGCGCCTCACCCAAGCCAATCACTTCCGGAAGACTGGAAGTATTTGCGCCTATAACCAAAGCACCACACCGCATTGCCTCTAACGCCGGTAGTCCAAAGCCTTCGTGCCAGGAAGGAAAAACAAACAGTGAACACAAGTTGTATAGCTGAATCAAGTCTTCTTCTGGAATAAAATCTGTAAATACAACATCAGTTTTACCAAGACCATGTTCCAGAGCCAGGTCCACTAATTTTTTTTTCGTTTCTGGCTGGACTGAACACACTATAGCCAGTTGGTGAGCATCACGAATTGCTTGCGGAATCTGGGCGTAAGCCCGAATCAGACCTTCAATGTTTTTTCTGTGGTCAATCCCACCTGTATACATCACAAACGGGCGGTTTAATTGATATTTATTACGTAAGGTTAATTCCTGCTCATCGGTCAACTGGACCATAGAAAACTGACTGTCTGCATCTGTAGACACATTCACTGAGAGCTCATCAGATAAAGTCAGATGCTCAATGCCTTCTTGCCTCGATGATTCAGAAATCGCCAGCCATAAGTCGGCTCTGTGTAAATGCTCTATTTTTTCTAGGTACCAGGATTTGACAACGGGATTTGCGAGATAGTGCTGCTGATGAATGTATGGAATTAGATCATAAAGCGTCACGCTCGTCGGAATATTTCCAGTGAACGCACCAATACTCGTAACCGTATCATCACTCAAACCTTCAAATAAACTGGTTACATGAATCAGATCGGGTTTTAAACCAACAAGAAAAGCTT
>JGI24524J20080_1000469_pt1 | contig 11705 bp, 25 predicted proteins | sample LinPmetageLP49_FD_20080 | JGI IMG/M metagenome (IMG submission 20080)
ACAAACATGGTAAGAAAGAAACTATAGATGTTATTCGTGATTGTATGGAGAGTGATGAGTATCATGGATACTTAAAGGGTAATGTCTTGAAATATGTTTCGAGATATAAATTTAAAGGAGAGCCACTAGAAGATTTACAAAAAGCTAGTTGGTATTTAGATAGACTAATAAAGGAGGTCAGTAATGGGGAGAGTTAAGCAGGCAATATTAGAAGTCGATGACTTTGTACATGGATGTTTAAAGGAAGGTAGAACTTTAAATCAAACAGTAAGAGATGCTAGAGAATCTGAATCAGCTAAAGCTAATCCGTATCTAGATGATGCAGAGTTAGTAGAAAATAAATACTACCAATTTAAGGGGGCACAATAATGGATGTAAGCCAACTTCTTATAGATGCTTTGTTATCAAAATACAAAGCACAAATAGATGATGCGACAGCAAAGATATGTGTATATCTACATAACCCTGTAGGTATTGGTGAGCACCCGCAATTCACAGAAGAACTAGATAAGTTAATAAATATAGTTTCTACTGCTGAAGAAAATATAGAAACATTAAATAAACATTTTGGAGAAAATAATGGATAAAGAAACACAACAGAAAGAAACACAGCTAAAAGCAAAACAGTATATTATTGATGCAAAACAATTGCAGGATATAATGAAATACTTAATGGCTAGACCATATGCTGAAGTGTATGCACTAATGCACATAATGACATCACTTCAACTTTTAGAGCATAATGGAGGAAAGGATGTCGACAAAAAATAATGATGACCCCTATACAGGTTTGCTATTTGAATTGAAGATTGGTCTTAATGAAAAGAATGCTATAGTAATTGACTATGGTGGGAAGCCTGTTGGTAAGATTAGAGATGCATTAAGAGGTTTTCCTTATCAAGCTAATCTTTGTGCAGCAATAATTAATCACGCTAACTCGTTAGGTAAAAAATTAGAAAATGATGTTAAACAACTTATACAAAATATTTAGAAGATTATTTTGGCATAACATATTCATGGAGTATCTAGAAAGATACGCCTCTAATCTTAGTAGCTTTCTTTGGAGAAAGAGATGGGGTGATAGATCTATGTATCAATCAGCCCAAAAAAAAAGACACCCAGAGTAATCTCTGTGTGTCTTTGTTGTTACCTGCTGGGGGAGTCTACATGGCTCCCCTTTTTTATTTCTTGGCTATTGTATTTTTATTTACACCTTTCTTTATCATGTAATTTTGAGTACCATTAGCACCTGTCTCTACTTCTTTCTTTAAATTTCTAAATAGTTCTAANTGTTTTTTATCTCTAGCTTGTTTAACTACATAAGCATTGATAAGTTTTGTATCTCTCATTAACAATTCCAAGCACGAAGTGACTTATTAATTCTACTATTAGGATCTCTTGCTGTCTTAGCTGAAGTAAGTTTCTTCTTCATACCTTTCATCCTTGCACAGAAGCTAGCACGCCTTTTATTACCAACTGTTTTGCTAGGAGCCTTTAGATTTCCTCCAGTAGATTTATTATAAGATGCACGACCTTTAGCATTCAATCCACCTTTAGGATTCTTACCTTCTTTACGTTGCCATGCGGGTGACTTTGCCATTATTTTTTCCTTACTGTCATAGCTGCTCTCTTAAAGTTTGCAGTTGAAGGTGCACCCTTAGCACCCTTCTTTTTCATTTTTCCACCACGCTTTCTTTTTGCATGGATGTTAGCATATAAGCCCTTTCTCATTATACTTTCTTAGCTAGCTTTTTATTTATTTTTTTTTGTACACCCTCTGGTAATTTAGAAAAACCTTTAAATTTTTTCTTCATGGCAGTTGGTTTCTTTTTCATATTAGTTTTTTTCATTCCGTACATTAGCTATATCTCCTATATTTAGATGTTTTCTTTGCGATCCCTTTTGGTTGTTTCACAAATTGTTTTCCCTTCTTTGTTCCCTGCCTCTTTGCTTTTGTTGTCGCTGCATATTCCGAAGCTGATAGACTCTTGATAGCTTTCTCTGGCAAATATCTTTCCCCAGTCTCCGAAGACTTCTTCCCAGATTTAGTTCTCCACTTTTGCTTTCCCCATGACTTTAAACTTCTTTGACTTTTTGCAAGTGCCATCGTTAAGCTCTTTTCTTTTTACCATTACCTTTTAATACACTTGATAACATTTTATGTTGACCAGTGTGTGCTTTAACAGCACCCTTTAAACCTTTAATAACTTTTTTTATTTTAGCTTTTGATTTTTTCATATTTTCCTTTTATTAATTTTACTTGTAACCACCACCTGCAGCTTTATATTTCTTAGCTAACATCTGTGCTTTTCTAGCTGACCATTGTCCAGGTTTACCACCCTTAGAACTAGCCATCACAGAATTAAATAATCTTTTTCGCATTCCAGGTTTAGTATAATTACCAGCTTTATTTACTGTGCTCTTTTTCTTTGTCATCGTCTTCCTCTAAGTTTTTTAACTTGTAGTCGTAGCTGCCTTCTTCATGTTCATCAGTAATCCATTTGGATGAATTTTCTACCGAATATATTTTACTGCTTACTAATCTATTAATTAAGTTTTTGTTTGGGTCAACACCCATAGAAGCATCAAACATTTTAAGTCTGTTATTTGGTTGTATTGCATAGTTCCCATCTTCTAATGCAATTACATGACCACATTTATGCTGATCTGGTTTCTCTGCATAGCCAAAATTTAATTCATTAAAGTCACCTGCACACCAATCTATTGTAAATAAATACTTACCTTTACGTTTTACCTTACGTCTAGATGTGTATTGCATAGTAGCACCAGCCAGTTCATAAAAAGTTGTAACACTTACATTATAACTAAAACTATCCCACATTACTAATTCATCTAATGGTAATTCTTTTACCCCAGGTTTAGAGCAGAAAGCCGATATAGGTGCTCTCCACCATAGACCCCCATCTTCCATTAAGAAATGAAACATAGGTACTCTGTTTGGGATAGAACTAAAACCAAATACGCCTACCTCAAAGTATTTATCATGTGAATCTTTTTGATCCCTAAGATAGTTACCTCTTACCCAGCATTCTATTACTGGTATATTCGCATTAAGATACATTAATTGGCAAGTGGATTAGAAGAACTAATTTTTATTTCTTCTATCTGTATCTTCAATAATTCTATTTCTTTTTCAAGTATTTTAGTAGCAGTACTATCATGAGTATGGTCAAAGTCATGGTCATGTTTAGTGTCTGCATTTTCTAATGCGGTAACTTTTTCTTCTAACACAGCTATTTGTGTAGAATAATTTGTTGATTTTTTAGATTCTAATACTTTTAATTTTGTTGTAATCTCACCATACTTAACAAATCCACCACCTATTGCTGCAATGACTCCAAGTAATGCTGCTACTCCTGCTAGTTGTCCTTTAATTTTATCCATTTTTTAATTGCTCCAGTTCTATTAGTATTTTATTTTTCTTTATATTTATTTTATTTAATTTTTCTCTTACTAAAGTTATAGGATCTGTTGATGTATAACTAGCTAAAGTTGTCTTAGTATATAGCTGTCTTAAATCCTGTATCTGTAATTGATCTAAATAAATATTCTCACTTTTATAGAAGGGTACATTATAAATATCAAGAGATGCTTGGTCACTTGCCATAGCATCTAACTTAATAATATTTTTAATTTGTAAATTCTTTGATATATCTTTTATATCTTTATCAACTTTATCCATAATTTTTACTAGGTTGGCTTTGATTGTTTCTTTCGATTGTATATTTTTTTGCTTTGTAGTATTTGCATTCTTAACCTTGGCAGTCTTAGTAGTTTCGCTAGTAGGTTTCTCTTCTTTAACTTCTTCTTTTTCATTAGATTCTGTTACTGTTTCTTTTGGCTCTTCTTCTACTATCTCTTCTTCTATAGCTTCTTCTTTTTCTGATGGAGGCGGTAGAAAACTAGTTATAATTTCCTCTGTTTCCTCTATAATTTCTTCTTCTCTAGACGGTGGCGGTAGTAAAGTTAGTATAGTTTTTTGTTCTACTACTTCTTCTGGTTCAAAGTATATTTCTTCTTCCATAGGAGGTTCTGTAAATTCTGGTATAAACTCTTCAAATAATTCCTCTATTTGTACAAACTCTATATACTCAAAAACATCTTCTAAATCTTCAAATATATCTCCAATCTCTTTTACAACTTCGTTATCTAATACAGAATTATCATATGTCATAGTAACAGATATGTTATCTATATTTGCACCACCTAATCTAGCAGGTGCATTAGCATCAGTACCAGATATATCTATATTACCTACACTAGAACCTGTGCCATTATATATTAATATATCTGAAAAATTAGCACCTTCTATACCCGTAACATCTGTTCTTATATTAGTATTAGATGCTAGTATGTTTCCATCAGAATCTTTAATTGTTAATTGGTTAGTAAAGGTATCTGCTTCACCTTGTCCACCCCAACATCCAACAACACTACATTCCCCATTCTGTGCTTCAATAGTTGAATTTAATGTAATACCATTATCTAACATATTTTGAGTAATAGTGTCTGAGTATAAATTAAAATCTTGATTTATAGAACCACTATCACCAAACTCTAAATCGTAATTACTTTCTACATTATTTAATTCACAGCAATCATTTAGTACCATTACATCGCCAGATGTATTCCAACCATTAGAGTTACCAGTTTCAAAATTACCATTAGTAATTAGATTACCAGTTGTTATCTCATCGGCATTAGCAATACTAAATAAAAATATAAGTGCGAATAACCATTTCATTATTTAACTTTCTGTATTAAAAAATGTTTAAAATCTGTTTCTAATTCTTTTATTTTTTCTTCCATGTTTTTAAGTTTATCGTTAGTAACAATTGTATTACCTTTGTTTGTTTCTATATTTAATAACAAATGACTTTGATTTTCTTGTATTCTAGCAATGTATCCAATTTGATTTTTTAAATGAGTATCATTAATAATAGCTATATCTGCTTGATTTTTATTAATAGTTTCTGTTAATGAAACAATATATCTTACACCAGTAAAAGTACCTACTATAACTGAAGCTACTACAGGTATCATTACTATATTTTTTTTTAGTAAATCTACTATATTCACTTTAGTATAAGTTTTACTATTGATTTTTGACCTATATAAATTTCTGTTTCTGCCATGCTTTTTATACATTGATAGTCTACATTATTACCAGTATTAGAACGCATTGCAATTCTTTTACCTTTAAGACACATAGACATAGATTCCTGTATTCTATGTTCATGAATCTCTCCGTTAATAATCATAAGTAATGCAACTACTAACTCTGTCATTAATGTGCACTACTCCCATTTGCTCTTACTTTATCTTTTAAATCCTCAACATCATCTAAAGTTTTTTCTAGTTGTGCTTTTAAAAATTCTATATTAACTTTGTTTGTCATATTTTGCTCTTGAGTTATTTCTAACTTTTCTGTTGTTTTATATAGGTCTTCTATTAACATATACTGTTCTTGATCTGTAGGTAACTGCTCTGACTTTTTAAGTAAGTCTGCTTGGAATAACTCCCTCGATGTTTCTAATGATGTAAGTCTAGCTGTAACTTCTGTATATGCAAAAACACCCATAGCCACTGCTATGACAATACCAATCATATTTTTTACTGGCATACTTACTGAAGTATTTTCACTTATTTTCATTTTCTATTTTCATTAGCTGCTCATATATTGTAGCTGTTAAACCAGGCGGAGCAGTTATAAAATCATGTTTACTCTTTACACACCCTGCTGTTAAAATAAATATAATTAAATATTTCATTTCTTTTTCTTTTTGCATTTACATCTAGGTGCAAATAAATTATCTATCCATACAAAAGAGTTATCAATAACTTCACAAAACTTTATAATATATTTATCTATCATCTAGGATGTTTCCACTCTTTCATTTTTTTTGCATTATTTAATTTTGTATCTTCAATAGCTTTAGCTTTATCCATAGCATCTAATTCTGCTGTAATTTTTGCTTGCATTTCTTCATCAGCTATTCTTCTATCTTCCATACGTTTTACATATGTATTATAATCTGGTCTTTCATGGTCATACTTAGACCATAATACTTGTGCATCCTTACCTATCTTACCATCTATTGGGCAAGGTGTACCTGCTTGTATCATAGATTCAAATACTCTTTCATCTTGACATAGTATAGCTACTGCAGCTACCTTCATGCCAAAATCATTAAGTATTCTAGCAAGTTTTAATCTCTCACAATTTTTATCAGTTGCATGTTTACCCCCACTAATACCTATACCAAATGTTTGAATACCCATAGATACTCCAACAGCACAAACATCTTGTGTCATACTATTATATGATGGTGCACTTGCACTAGGTGGTGCTGATTTTGTATTAGATGTAGAACTATTTGTTGTGGTACTATTAGAACTAGACCCAGATTGATAGTTTGTAGTTGCTGTAGACGTGTATCCACCTTCAATAGCAGTGTTAGACCCAGACGTATTAGTCTGTGTAGATCCTGCTAATGCAACAGCCGCCATGCATCCAGATAATAGTAGTAATAATGTTATTAGTATTAGAAAGTTTTTCATAGTTTTAGTTCTTCAATTGCTTCATAGCAACCAAATTTAATATACATACGATGTGTATTTATATCATATGGCCCTATTTCTTGTATTTTTAGTAATGATTCTTCGTATCCTTTTACTAAGCAATCATACTCAGTATCAAATTGTGTTTCCCATATATGGGGTGGTAAGCATGTCTCTGCTACATAAGAACAGAGTAAAAACGCTAAAGTAAATTTCATTTATATCCTGGTTCTAATAATAATGCCATTAATACTAGCATTATTATTAGTGTTCCTGTGAAGTAGTAATTCATCATTATACCCCATAGTGTTTATTATTTTTTAACTAAAGAACCACCAAAGTATAAGCCTATAATGGCTGCTACTAAGTTAGTATCCAGTGGTGTAATGACTAAACTATTTGAAGATAGTGTTACCCATTTCATTATTTCTTTTTCTGGTATAAAGAAAAATCCAGGTTTAAATTCTAAGTAACCTACAATTACACTTACATCTGGTTGGAATATAGGCATTAGTTTTGGTAATAATACTATAGCGAATACAGCAGTCAATGCTATAATTCTTCTAGTCCATTGAAAACCTTTGTTGTCATATTCTCTAGCTTCTTTAAAACCTTTTTGTTGTACTTCTGCTCTTTGTATAAGCATCTTTTGTTCTGCTTGTTTTGCTTTAATGCTTTGTGACCAGATACTCATCACACCACCAAGTACAGTGGATCCTAGCATTGTAATCATTTCAAATGGCATTATTACTCCTTTGTATTTGATTGGTTTGTTTCTAGTTCTTTTATTTTTTTATTAGCATCATCTAAGTCTTGTGTTAGGTGCTCTAGTTTTTGTAGAGTACGTTTACTAGCACTATCNTTAGACTTACCAGCATCCTGTAACTCAGCAATCTCTTGCTTTAGGATTCTGATCTGCTCTTTGTATTCGTTTATAATATCCTGATATTCAGGGTTAGACATTTAAAATGTATATTATATTATTATAGCACCCAGGACAAAACCTACAACTGCAGAAATGACGCAGTGATAATGTTTTTCCCATAACTCTTTAACTTTATTTTTTATGTTTTCCATTTTTTCTCCTATTAATTTAATAAACCTATTAGTGTTAATATTGTTGCACCTAAACCACCAAGTATAGTATATAAAACTTTATCTATTTTACTATGTAATTTATCTATATCCTCATGTATATGTTTTAGATGATTGTTTTTTATTGTACTTACTTCCCTCTTCAACCCTGTAATGTAACCATATAATGATATAATATGTTCATTGGTTGTTTTGGGTTGCTTGGCCATCTTATCCCTCGAAATTAAAACCACGAGTGATAGCCATGTTTCTTAATTTGTTTATTCTATCATTGTGTTTCATTGAGTTTGTTTTTTTAATTAGCCTATCTAATATAGTTGTATTCATTAGATCTGCTCTATTTGTAATTCTACTATATATTTGATCAAAGTTTAACCCATAGTTTTTTAATCTATCTACAATATATAAAGGTATAAATCCTTCCTTCATCATGTGTTGTGCACCAGCAGTTAGATATCCGCTAATGTCATCTCTTAAATTTCTTTTTAAACTTGTAGTAACGTATACAACTTTAAGTGCTTCTTTTTCTTCTAGTGAATATGATGCCATAGTTCTTGCAAACCAATCATGGAATGTTCTTCTTACTTCACCTCTACCTCTTTTAAATGGATCTTTAGTTACGCTTAAATACCCACCCATTTTATGTGCATCTTTAAACTCTTTAGATGGAGACCAGTATTGCCAGTAACCTGTAGGTAAGTCATTATAGTATTGCTCTATATAACCTTGCATAGAACTAGGTGCTATAGCAGAATAAAATCTAACTGCAGCTTCTTTCTTTTCTTCAGAACTATCACTAGCCATAGCTGTTATTAATGCATTGTATGCTGTAGGTATAATACCTCTACCTTTACCTTGTGCAAAACCATTTAAAGGATTTAGTCCAAGATAATCTAATGAAGGTACACTTACAAGATCACCAATGTTTACACCTGGTGCTGCTAGTGTAGCTGTTAAATCTATACCTAAAGCTGATGATGGTGCACCATATTTAAATACTTCTGGTAGGCTACTAGTTAATATTGTTTCTGTGAATGATGGTAATGGTTTACCTGTATATTTTTCTACAGTAGGTGATAATACTCTAAGTATTTTTTCTGCTGATTCGTATCCTATTAAACCAAATACACCTGCAGAAAATACCATCTGTGTCATGAATCCAACTAGACCTGCTACGTTACCACTTTCACTAGCCTTAGTTACATATTGTGCAAGCTGTGCTAAGTAGTTGTGTTGGAATGTTTTAAATAAACCAAAAGGTTTACCTAATGCACCTAAACCTCTAGATCCATAAATACCAGGTTGTTCTAAGTAGTTATACTCAACCATGTATTTGTTAGTCTGATACGCAGACATTTCTAATGCTCTATCTTTAGGTGTACCAGCTTCTCTAAAGAAATTGTAAAACATTAATGATGCATTCAATCTACTAACTTGCTCTGCTTTACCTGCAAAATCTTGTAGAGTTATAATCTTTAATAGTTTACCAAAATCAAATACTCTTCTACCTGCTGGATCTTTTACGTTACCTGGTAATTGTAACTTAGGTGATAAACCTTTAATATCTGCAGCGGCTTCATTTAAAAACTTTTGATCCACTACGCCATTCTTATACATAAATTCGATAACAGTTTTTATTTCTGCATCTGGCATTAGTAAATCTTTAAATGCTTTAATCTGTGCTTTTGCTACTTTACCTTTATCAAATCCAGAATACTGTAAATCAAATAATCTTGGTGCTATCATATGATATGGTTGGAATACTTGAGATAATAAAAATCTCATGTTACCAAATAATAGTTTAGCATTAAGAGTTACTTGGTTTGCACCCCCAAGTATTTTAGTTAAACCAGATTTACCAATATAATCAGAGCCTAACTCTGACATTTTTTCTATAAATTTATTTCCTGTAAGCTGACCGAATGCATTATCTTTTAATGCTTCAGCTACTTTAGCTGCTACTGGATAGTCTTTAGCTACAGTAGTTCTCTTAGTCTTACCTTTACCATCTGATATAACTGTAGCATCATTTAATACTTTACCCATTTTAGCATTAAATTCTATACGACTTGCTGCTTCTAATCCACCTTGTAAGTATTGTAATATAGCAGTTTCAAATTCAGCTGTTTGTCTTGTAGATAAATTCTTTTCAGATAGTGTAGTTATACCTGGTATCTTCTTAATAAACTCTTGTCTTGCATTTAGTTCACTACCTAGATACCCATCTACACCTTGACGTTTTAATGAAAACTTTTTAAAGCCTGTTTGTTTTCTAGCATAACTCATTGCTTCTTGTGCTTTTAAAAATGAAGCATCTGTTAAATCAAATCGTTTAAACAATTCATTAAAAGCATTAAATGCTTCTGATCCAGCTTTTTCTCTATCTCTTTTTATAATCTCTACTACATAATCAGAAGATAATCTTTTTCTATTATTAAATTTTTTACCAGTTAATGTAGCATCTGTTACATCTAGTGCATCATAATCTTCTTTTAAATATTTTAATAGTGCATTAGCTGATGCTTTATTGCCTGCACCTGGTGCATCTATTCTGCTGTAACCTTTCTTCTTACCTTTCCATTTGTATACTGATACAAAGAAATCACCTTGGAATATGTGAGGTATGTAGTTAGGTACTTTTTCTATTACTTCTAATCCCTCTACCTTATTTTCTTTTACAGCTTTATTATAAACATCTACAACTTTATCTGAGATACCTCTTATCTCTCTATAAATTGTGACCATCTCATCATCAAATTTATATTTAGTCTTTAATTCTTTTTCACTTATCTCATATTTAAATCCACCTTCTTTTTTAGGTAAGAATGGATCTATACCAATCATAGTATTTATTTCAGCATCTATTTCTAATTTGTTATCTTCGTTTCTAATCTGCTGTAACTCTTCTATTCTTCTTAAATCTGCTTCAGTTAATTCATTTCTAGATTGTCTTCTATTATTTTCATTTACATCTATTCTAGTAGAATAGTTCTCACCATTTTTCTTAGCTTCTTTAAGTTTTTCTAGTTCTATTGCAAATGCAGTATCAACAATTTTTTTAGTTTTAATAGGATCTTTTTGTCTTAATATACTAAACTTAGTTAATCCACCGCCATCACTTCTAATCTTTCTCATACCTACAAGTCTTACAGCTTCAGCTGCACCTTGTAATCTCATTAGATAATCACCTTTACTATCTAGTTTACTCTTGCCTGGTGCAAATATTTTATCTGATGCAAATAAAGGATCGTAAGCTATTATCTCAGCTTGAGTTTCTGTCTTTAATTTTTGAATAGCTATCTGGTCATTTATATATTTAACAAGTGGATGTTCTATAAACTTAGCAGGAACAATCATACTAGCACCAGTTGTTTGTTGACCTTCTAACATAGTTAAGAAATCTGGAAAAATTCTATCCTTCATATCTGTATATTTTAAAGATCCTTTAGAGTCATACATGTCTTGTTTAAATAACTCAGGTGCTCTTCTATCAAAACCAAATATAGCTTTATTAAAATTATGATCTGTCCAAACTATCTTACCATATGCAGTATTTTCTAATTCTAAATCTTTAATAAACTTCTGTACTTTTTGTACTTCTTCTGGTGTCTTAATACTTTCTCTAAGATTTTCTGGAGTTGGTAATGGTTCTTTACCTTCTTGAACTCTTTTAGCATTAGCTTCTTCAAACTTAATTGCTTCGTTAGATTCACTTAATATCTTTTTATGTTGTGATATTACGAGATCTACTTCATACATTTTCTCAGCCAGTGCACCTCTAACAGGTTCATCTCTAAGTTTAGTATCTACTTTTTCTAAATTTATTAATTCAGATTCTAGAGATTCTACTTTGTTTTTATCTAATATCTTATTTCTTTTTTTTAGTAATTTTGGAACTTGTATAAAATCTTTTGCATCAGGTTTAGTATTATCTCTTAAAACATAATAGTCGTTAGATACACCTTTTTTTATATCTTTTTTATTAAAAGCTATTATTACTGCTGTATCACCTTTGTCATTATAAATAA
>JGI24524J20080_1000474_pt1 | contig 11461 bp, 8 predicted proteins | sample LinPmetageLP49_FD_20080 | JGI IMG/M metagenome (IMG submission 20080)
TTAATGGCAACTGAATTTCAATACAATTTGCAATTAGCTCAGATGCAAGCGCAGGCTACTAAAAGCAAAGAAGCTGAAATAGAAGACCGCAAAGATAAAAGAATTGAAAAAGAAGGATCACAGCAAAGTCAGTTAATAGAACAAAGGCAAACACAGGGATTACCTAAAGACTTTGAGTCTGCTGGCAATGACAATCTAGGTGGTTTTGATCTATCTCAATTCAATCCACAATAAGTACCTATTTAATAATTATATAATATCATATCATGAGTGAAAAAACAGAAGGATCCTTTAAGATCCAAACCAAACCAAAGCTTACTGAAGAACAGATAGCGGCTAGAAATAAAGAGCCATTAGTAGATGTTCCAAGTAATGTAACCAGAGTAGTAATACCTAAAGAAGGAATAGATGCCGTTCAAGAGCCAAGCACAGAAAAAGTGGATGTGGATGAATCAGCCGGAGATAGCCCGACAATGGTCGGAGAAGTATCCGAACAAGTCATCAAAGAAGTTACCGAAAAAAGTAAACCGGAAGAAGAAGTAAAACCAGTTGTAATAAAGCCTGAGTTACCTGAAAACATTACCAAATTGGTAGATTTTATGAAGGAAACAGGAGGTACTCTCCAAGATTACTTAAGATTAAACACTAATTACGACGATATAGATAGAGACGTATTAGTAAAAGAATATTATAAAACTACTAAATCCCACTTAAGCTCAGAAGAAATTGATTTTATGATCGAGGACAACTTTGCGTTTGACGAAGATTTAGATGAGGAGCGAGATATCCGTAGAAAAAAACTCGCATATAAAGAAGAGGTTGCAAAAGCCCGTACGTTTTTAAACGAAACTAAAGATAGTACTACGACGACATCAAGTTGAAGTCGCCAACACTTACGGAAGATCAAGCAAAAGCATCGGACTTTTTTAATCGATATAAAGAGGACCAGGAAAGAAACATTGCTAACCACGATAAGTTTAAAGCCAATACTAATGAATTACTTAATGAAAATTTCGAAGGTTTCGATTTCACATTGGGTGAGAAAAAATTTAGATATGGCATACAAAACCCATCACAGGTAGCGGAAAAACAATCAGACATCAGCAATTTTATAGGAAAATTCCTTGGAAAAGATGGTACGATTGAAGATACCGCAGGGTATCACAAAGCATTGTATGCAGGTGCAAATGCCGATAAAATGGCAAATCACTTTTACGAACAAGGTAAAGCCGACGCTATTAGAGATGTTGTAAACAAATCTAATAACACTTCAAGTGGAGCAAGAAAAGCTGCGCCTATGGACGGAGCCAAGTTTGGGGCATACAAAGTAAAATCAGTTTCTGGAGCGGACTCATCAAAATTAAAAATTAAAAAGTTTAACAACTAATAACTATGAGTTTATTACCACAGTTTGGGAGTTTAATCCCATCACAAGTGCCGCAATTACTTGCGACAAATTATTTACAATGGAACAACAATGGTGGAGCAGGAGCTGTACCAGCAAACTTTGCTGACTTTGCACAGCAATATTTACCAGAAATCTACGAAGCAGAAGTAGAGCGTTATGGAAACAGAACGTTATCTGGATTTTTACAAATGGTTGGCGCTGAAATGCCAATGACGTCTGATCAAGTTATTTGGTCTGAACAAAACCGTTTACACATTTCTTACGCAGGAGCATCTCAGGCCAATGGAGCAGGTACATTATCTGTTATTACAGTGAACCCAGGGGCTGTTGCGGGAGTACAGAATGTAATTTCTGTAAATGACACGGTTGTTGTTTTAGATCCAGCTACTGGATTAGAGGCTAAAGGTATTGTTACAGCTTCTGTACTAGGTGCAGCTGGAACAATTACTATTCAACCTTTTGCGGGTACTACTTTAACGGCTCAAGGCTTTGCAGCTACGGGATTAAAAGTATTCGTTTACGGATCTGATTACTCTAAAGGAACAACTATTGCCGCTGTTGGAGCAGGTAACTCTGCTGTAAGAAACAGTATTGATCCTGTACTAACACAATTTTCAAACTCACCAATTATCATTAGAGATCAGTATGTTGTATCTGGATCAGATACTGCACAGATCGGATGGGTGAATGTAGCAACTGAAGATGGAACTGACGGATACCTATGGTACCTAAAAGCAGAATCTGAAACTCGTTTACGTTTTAACGATTACTTAGAAATGTCAATGGTAGAAGGTGAATTAAATGCATCTGCTTTAAATCCATTAACTCAGCCAGGAACGCAAGGTTTATTTGCTGCTATCCAAGCTAGAGGAAATGTAGAAACAGGATTTACAGCTGCGCAAGGATTAACTGAATTTGACGCTATCCTTAAAAACCTAGATACTCAGGGAGCTATCGAAGAAAACATGTTGTTCTTACAACGTCAAACTTCTTTAGACTTTGATGACATGCTAGCTGCAATTTCTGGAGGATCTCAAGGAGGAACCGCTTATGGTTTATTCGAGAATTCTTCTGAAATGGCTTTAAACTTAGGATTCACTGGATTCCGTAGAGGATCTTATGACTTTTACAAAACAGATTGGAAATACTTAAATGATGCATCTACTCGTGGAGCAATCAATGGAGTTAATTCAATTGAGGGTGTATTAGTACCAGCTGGAACTTCAACTGTTTATGATCAAGTATTAGGAACAAATATCAGACGTCCATTTTTGCACGTACGATATAGAGCTTCTCAAACTGATGACCGTAGAATGAAGTCTTGGTTAACTGGATCTGTTGGTGGAGCAAGTAACTCAACTCTTGATGCAATGGAAGTAAACTTCCTATCTGAAAGATGTTTGATTACTCAAGCAGCTAACAACTTTGTACTATTCAGAGGAATCTAAGGATTCAAATGTAATTCTTACCCTCGTTGTATCAACGGGGGTAATTATTACTCTTATTAATTATTAAATTATATCATATTATGGCGAATAAAAAACCAGTGGCTAAAAAAGCCGCAAAAGAAGTAGAAGTTGTAGAACAAGTAATTGTACCAACTGAAACAATAGAAAAAATGGTTACATCAGTTAAAGAAAAACTGGAACCAGCTAAACCAGAGTGGGAAATTAAAGATAGGATATATTACTTAACAGGTAGACATACTCCTTTAACTTTAACAATACCAGGTAAGCATACGCGAAAGCACGCTTTACTTTATTTTGATCCTATAAATGGCAAGCAAAAAGAAATTAGATATGCAACCAACCACGATTCTCCGTTTAAAGAAGAACAAGATGGAGAAGCTACGATGGGGCATATTATGTTTAGGGATGGTGACTTAAGAGTACCTAAAGAAAAACAAAACTTACAAAAATTGTTATCTTTATACCACCCTTTAAAAGGCAGAATATACGAAGAGTTTGATCCAGTAGAAGAAGCATACGACGATTTAGAAATGCTTGATCTACAAACAGATGCAGCGGTATTTGCAAGGGAAATGGATATTGACGACGCTGAAGCAATACTCCGCGTAGAAATGGGTAGTGCAGTAAATCAACTATCATCTAAGGAAATTAAAAGAGATTTAAGGTTATTTGCAAATGCAAACCCTGAATTGTTCTTAGAATTAGCTCAAGACGAAAACGTTGGATTGCGTAATACAGCTATCAAAGCAACAGAGGCTGGTATATTAGCTTTGTCACAGGATCAAAGAACATTTTCTTGGGCATCTAATGGCAGAAAGCTTATGAGTGTACCTTTTGATGAAAATCCGTACTCTGCAATGGCAGCTTACTTTAAGACCGACGAAGGTGGCGAAGTGTTTAGATCTATAGAAAAAAAGTTTAATTAGTAGTTTTTAAAAAAACTATGTGATTATATTATAGATGGTGAATTAATTTTAGCCGGCTTCATCACTGGGGCCGGTTAATATTTATAATAAAATAAAAAAATGGCAGTAAATGTAGATATAGTTTATAAAACGGTATTACTTATTCTGAATAAAGAACAGAGAGGTAATTTAACTCCGGACGAGTTCAACAAGGTTGCTACGCAAGTACAGTTGGAAATCTTCGAGAGCTATTTTGACACGCTTAACATGCAATTACGCAGGCCAGATAATGATACAGAATATGCTGATCGCGTTAAAAATGTAGATCATAATATATCTATATTTAAAGAATACGGTGCGGCAACTTACGTACCAGCAGGAGGGTATTTTACCTTACCAACAACCTCAGGAGCAGGGGTAGCTACGCAAACGCTCACAGGGAATGGAACTTCTATATCGTTTCCTTTTACATCAATATCTTCTTCGCAATTACAAACAGGTGTTATTGCAGTTACAATAAACGGAGTATCCACAACGGCATTTACCATAAGTGGTACTAATATAATATTTAATTCCATACCAGCTTTAAATAGCGCTATAGTTGTTACAGCAACACCACAGGACTTTTACAAGTTAGGTACAGTTATATATAAAGATTCTAATGAAGCTCAGCTATCGCAGCGTAACGAGCTTTTATATATAAACAACAACCCTTTAATTGCGCCAACTAAAACGTATCCAATATATTTGTTTGAAGAGCAAAAATTATATTTGTATCCAAGTACTATTACATCGGATATAAATGTTAGTTATTTAAGAAAACCAGCGGATGTAACGTGGAACTTTACAATTCCATCTGGACAAAACTACTACCAATACAATCCTACTAACTCAGTTAATTTTGAGCTATCAAAAACAGAGCAAGCTAATATTGTTTTAAAAATATTACTCTACTCAGGTGTTGTTATAAGAGACCCTTCGATAGTAAATGTAGCAGCACAACAGGTGCAACAAGAAAATCAACGCTCAATAATGTAAGATATGCCGATACCTAATGGCGGTTTAATAACCGAAACAAATGAACAATACTACGCTGGAGCACAGCGATTTCTTATATCGGATACTCCTGTTGTGGGTGATTCCGTTACAACTACGTTTAATACTGATCTGACATTTGATTCTGTTAACGCTTCGCTAACTAATTTTGTTGTTTACACTAGTAATGATGGCTTAGCAGGAAACTATGATAAATTTGCGGGACCATATACCGTTGTAGGAAATAAAATAACTTTTACAGGAACAACCGGATTAAGAAAACATATTGCAGTACAATTAAAATCTTTAGACGGTGGAAGTTTTGGAAATAAAGATGCATTCGGAGATATAGTACAAGAAAACTACGGAAGCTACGCTTATACATCCTTAAACGATGTTATTAATGGTTTTATTGCAACTTATGTAGGCGAGCACAAGTTAATAGGTGATGTTAAAAGAACAGATGTAATATTTCATGCTAAAAGAGGATTGCAAGAATTTAGCTACGATACTTTAAAAAGCGTTAAGTCGCAAGAAATAACTATTCCCCCTAGCCTAGGTGTTACAATACCGCAAGATTATGTAAACTACGTTAGCTTAGCTTATATAGATCAATTAGGTGTAAGGCACCCTATATACCCAGCAAACAATTTAACCAGCAGCCCATACGAAGTGCCACTGCAAGATGCTGCAGGGGATTATACTATGGACAATCTTGGCGATCTTTTAGAAGGTACTTCTATTACAAACGAAAGATGGGCTACAGCTAATGATAGACTTTTAAATGGCAATATAACATTTGATGATTATCGAGCCTATGGTAGTTACTTAACGGGTAACCCATTTTACGGACAAAGATATGGTAACGATCCGCAGACCGCTCAAAGAAATGGTTGGTTTAATATGAATGAAAGAGATGGCACAATAGCTTTTTCTTCCAACTTAAAAGACCGATTAATAATACTTGACTATATTTCAGATGGATTAGCGTATGACTTGGATTCTAGGATACCTAAGATGGCCGAGGATGCATTATATGCGCACATACTATATTCTATATTAGCTGGAAGAATTAATCAACCAGAGTACGTTATACAGCGTTTAAAGCGAGACAGATCTGCTAAGCTGAGAAACGCTAAAATAAGATTATCTAACATTAAACTATCAGAGATAGTACAAGTAATGAGAGGTAAATCTAAATGGATAAAATCATAATTTAATGGCACAAGAAATTAAAAACACATTTCTAAAATCCAAGATGAATAAAGATCTTGATGATAGAATATTGCCTAACGGCGAATATAGAGATGCTCGGAACATATCAGTTGGTAGATCCGAAGATAACGACGTAGGTGCCTTAGAAAATATAATAGGGAATAACTTAGTTACTGGAACAAAAATAGGTAACGGTTTGACTATAATAGGTATTGAGGCAGAAAACTCTATGGATAGTTTGTTTGTGTTTTTAACGGATTACACAGATCCGAATCCTTTAAATCCAACTAATGCACCGCCAACTTCTAAGCATTATATATACTCATATAACAACAAAACATTATCGTACACTTTATTAGTTCAAGGTGCTTTTTTAAATTTTTCAACTACAAATAGAATTATAGGTATAAATGTAGTTGAAAACCTACTGTTTTGGACCGATAACAGAAATCAACCTAGGAAAATTAATATTGATCTAGCCACCTCTCCTAGTATTCAAACAGGAACTGTTGGGAGCGCTGAAGGCCCTACTTATTATACGCAAGAGCATCAAATATCAGTGGCAAAATACAATCCTTACGCGCCTATTGCTTTATATAATAGAATAGAATTAGTTGTAAAAAACCCCGTTGTAAATGGATTTGATGTAAGTGGAGATAGAGTAGCCGAATTACTGCCTTATATAGGGGCTACTGTAGTTTCTTTAGAAAACAATATTCAAGGGCTTAACTATATTAAAGTAACCGGAGTTACTCAGTCCCTAAACTTAGGGGATACCAAAATAATTGTATCTCCTAACTTTCCAGGAGGGGCGCCAACTGCTTTTAGTAACATTTCTCTTATAGAATCTACCATGTCTAACAAAAATGACGATGCAAATTGGCCGGGGGATCCTGATTTTTTAGAAGATAAGTTTGTTAGATTCAGCTATAGGTTTAAGTACGATGATAATGAATATTCCTTAATGGCCCCGTTTACTCAAATAGCATATATTCCTAAGCAAAATGGATTTTTTGTTAATGGGGATGAGGATTCAGCATACCAGTCTACTATAGTGGATTTTATGGAAAACAAAGTTCAAAACATAGGATTAGTTATACCATTGCCAACGCCTGCTAATAAATTAAATAGCAATTATAAAATAGCTGAATTAGAAATATTATTTAGAGAAAGCGATGGCATTGCTGTAAGAGTACTTGAAAGCATAAGCACAAGTAAAATAGCGGGTGAAGTGGGAACAAGCAATTACTACACTTATGATTACCAATCAAGAAAAGCTTATAGAACATTACCGGAAGCGCAAACTGTAAGAGTTTACGATAGAGTTCCTGTCCGAGCTTTTTCACAGGAAATGTCCGGAAATAGAATTATATATGGTAATTATAGGGACCAGCATACTCCTCCTCCTAGCTTAAATTACAATTGTAGAATAGCTAATAAAAGCGGTACAGGAGCTTACAATAATTGGATAGAATACCCAAACCATTCTGTAAAAAGAAACAGGAATTACCAAATAGGGTTTGTTTTAGCAGATAAATTTGGAAGACAATCACCTGTCATACTATCTTCTGTCGACTTAGGAACAACCTCTAATGGAGATTTCTATTCAGGCTCTACTATTTATAGCCCTTATGATCTACTAGCAAGTGATACCAATGTGGAAACTTGGTTTGGGGATGCCATACAGGTTTTGATAAACGCTCCTATAACTTCAAATGTTAATTTATCAGCTGGAACACCCGGGCTTTATGCAATACCCCAGCAAGCCATATCTTCTGGTGACGGGTTCGCTATAACAGGAGGGTTAGTAGCATCGGGTAATCCATCTATAACAAATACCACATATACATTTACTTTAGATAACAACGCAAATACAGGTTATCCAAATAACATAAATACTCCTCAGCTAGGCGATTCTATGAGGGGAGCTTTTCAGGATTTTGTTGAGGTTACAAATGTAGTTGTTGTAGGGTCTTTTTATACAATTACTACTACTGGTAGAGTAAATGATATTTACCTAAGGACAGACGATATCCCCGCAAATACCCCAGATTTAAAATTTGCGTATACAATAAACGATTTAGGTTGGTACAGCTATAAAATTGTTGTAAAGCAAACAGAACAAGAATATTACAACGTTTACTTGCCAGGTATACTTAACGGATATCCTGGGCTTTCTGGACTTATAGTCGGTACCTCCGCGGTGCTTAGCGTCCCAGGTGGCGTTGATAACGGCTTATTTCCAACAAACGAAACCAACTTAACTGCGCATACCGTTTTATTTAACGATAATATAAATAAAATACCTAGGGATTTAGTGGAAGTGGGGCCTGACCAAAAACAATTTAGAAGTTCGGTTACTCTTTATGGAATAGTTACTAATAAAATGCCAGGGATTGGTGATGCTCCCTTTAATGAACAATATTATCCTAGAATTAGTTCGGAGGGTATTAATGCAATATCACATACTTCAACCGCTATAGCTCCAGCTAAGGACTTTAATATGGGTTTTTCTGATTTGTCAACTGAGTCGCAAATTAGTGTTACCGATAGTGGCATCGTATATACTAGTGACCAACCTTTAAATGGTAATAAAGTTTTTTATCAAATAGACACTAATCCTTTAATAGCTAGAATATCTACAACAGAAAAAAGCATAGGAGCAGTTGCAAATACAGTGCCGCTTTCAGGAGGTATTAATGCAATGTTGCCTTTTTTAGCAGTGTACGAAACAGCCCCATTCGAATCAAACATTGATATATATTGGGAAACAACTAGTGCTGGGTTAATAGTGGATTTGAATTCAGCGGTATTAAACGATTTTGAAGGCATAATCGGAACAGAGAATCTTTCTTGGGATTTTGATGAAAGTTTTGTTAAAGATCAAAATGTTACTTCATTTTTTGGCTTAATATCCTCTACGGGGCAAGCTTACTTAGGTGAATCAACAGTGTTTATTGATTCTGTTATTGATGGAGCAAACAACGATCAAACAGGGCTTTTTGATATTGTTGCAGGGGCAGATCCAGGAGTAAACGCGGGTAAATATCAAATAATATATAAAGGAAACGGTATTGTTTTTAACGAAGGCAGCGAGGCCTTAAACGTATATACGTTTGTTTTAGACGTGACTACAGAGGACGGCTTCAATACGCAGCTTACAGTAGGAGGGCAAGAAGGAGGAGAAGGAGCACTAGCGAACATAACGCCTTCATTTGATGTTATACCACCTATAACTATAGATGCGACAGATGTTGAAGTAATGCCGGCGTCAGCATGGTCAGATGCCAACGCAAAAAATGGAACGTCTATTACAACAGGAACTTCTAACCTAGAAGGATTGGTTTATAGATTATCAGGTACAGGATATCCAGCCAATTGGATTATGGATCCAGTTAATGGACGAATAACACAAGCTACTCCGGATAACCCAACAGGTTCAACTACTAGAAATTTTCAAGGAAATCCTTCTGGAATATATACCGTTGTATTAGAACTTATAGATGCCAATGCAATGAACCCGGTATCTGGAACATCCCCTAGCTTTTCAGCTATAAAAGCAACGCAAAGTTTAGAAATAAAAATTACTTATGCTAGAGTGGATTTACCTACTATAGATAATACTTGTATACTTACACCTCTTTCTAGTGACCCTTCTGTTATTACAGTAGGTCCTTTTGCCAATCAGGACGAGGAGTCGCGGCAGGTTGTTACAAGGTATTATTATATATCAGAAAACGAATATACAGATTTTGCATATTTTAGTAGTAGGGGGGTTTCAGATGGTGGCCCTGGCTCAGCAGACTCTCCTACGGACACATTTAGAATAGGAACAGCTCCACATAAAAAAGGTACAGTAGTATTTTCATTAAATGATTACACTACTTTTGGAGAAGTTTTTTCAAGTACAGCGAAATGGTTTTATAGAGAAGTTCCAGATCCCACGGATTTAGATAATCCTGATCCAGATTTTTATCCTATAACACCAAATCTAGAATACAATAGAACGGGACTAGCGGCTGGGGGTTTAAAATCACCTAATGAAGAGTTGCCGGCGTTTGGCAATAATCCTATAAATATTCCTTCAGGAGGCACTAATCAAGATTACTGGAAGCAATCTTTAAGGGCATTCGATTACCAAAAATTTGTAAGTGAGGAAAATGTAACAAGAGGGGTAGAGTATGTAGTATTGGTTAGAGGGCAAGAAGCGGTTGGTGGAAGCTCGGGAAATCCTCCTACGGCATCTCCAAAAACATGGCTACACGTAAATGACCTGCATTATCCTACTTGTGTTCCGTGGCAAGGCTTAAATCTTGTTACGCGTTTGCCATCGGTTGAGGGTCTTTTTAGGTACAATAGATCAGCGGCTACTAATTCTTCTAATTTAGCACAGCCTATACCTTCAACTCCAGCAGAAGCTGATATATATGCAGAAACTCCTTACGGTGAGTATGTTAATGAGTTTTATACCACCAATGTAGGCAATATTGTATACAAAGCAGCAGATGATGGTGTACCTTATATAAATTTTCAATTAGATTTATCTTATCTTGGAACTCCCGCTCCGGAAACCTGGACTCAAATGCCTACATCCAGTGCTGCTGCGGCGCCTGTAGATGTAAGATGGGTGGCACGCTTTCCGCAGGCAACTAACGGAGAAAAATTCTTTGTTGCGGGCTCAGTAGGAGTCGGAGCCAGACAAACAACGCCGGGCGTAAATACAGATGATACAATTATAAAGGGAACTTTAAAAATACGTAAAAGGTAATATATATGGCTACGATTATAGAATTACAATACTTTAATACCTTTTGGTTAAAAAAGATAAAAGATATTACCGACGTAGTACCTGGAAGTAACACCTTGGACTACGTTAGCCATGTTGGAAAAACCATTACTATTTCCGGAGCAGGCTATAATGAAACTGAAATGAATGCAGGTCAAGAAGTTACTATGGCTTGGACAAACGGGGGGAGTAATTTTACATATAACGGGTATGTAGTCAGCAGAACCAATGTTAATACACAGGTTATTGTCAATCTTGCACCTCCAGCAGGAATAACTGCTGGTACAAAAATTAACTTTGGAAAAATTATTAATTTTGATAATATACCTCAGGCTTACGACGGCAGCGTTGCAAATGATTGGGTTATAGAAGAATCAAGAATACGAGGCGGATATAACAACGTATCCGTGGATTATGGTGTGAAAGCTTATGCTGTAGAGGATGAGCCTAATCAATCACACAGATTTAGTTCTTTAATTCATTCGGGTATATTCAATTCAAGAACAGGAGTTAACCAAACTAATCAATTTTCTGTAGGAGAAGACATAACCAGAACAATTGATCCAGCTAATGGCTCAATACAAAAATTATATGCCGAAGATACTAACTAATTATTTTCCAAGAAAATAAAGTAAGCAAATCT
>JGI24524J20080_1000475_pt1 | contig 11323 bp, 7 predicted proteins | sample LinPmetageLP49_FD_20080 | JGI IMG/M metagenome (IMG submission 20080)
GCGGTTATGAAATTTCCCATCATTGCATCCCGGTCACTGCCTGTGGCCCTGATTATCCCACGTCGATACAATTTGGTTAAGCCCGACAGGCTGCTAGAGAATGGTATGGATCCCAATACCCAATATCCATGCCATAGCGGATTCAGCGAAAAAGGCACGTGTACTTTTCTTGCGGATATCAGTTTTTACGAGGATGAGCAAACAGCTATAGCACGTGCCGAACTGCTGGTGAAGCATGGTGCTGACATTAATGCCTTAACCCAGATACCGGTACCCGTAGGCCATCGCGACCACCCCATTTTGTATCCGACCCGTTATAACGCCAAGGGTACGCTTGAGTTTAAAATTGAAAGCATGAGCGCCCTGCATATGGCACGTTTTTTTGACCGAGACAAACTGGCAGCAAGATTAATTGAACTCGGTGCTGATCCTGAACTCACCAACCAGCAAGACAAAACTGCTGAGAACTATGCCGGTAGCTACGCACAGATTGAGACTGCATATGCACAACAAACCGCAGCAAGACAGCAAGCTCACACAGCCAACACCAATCAAGGTAGTGGCGGTAGCGGTCTTGGCACATTGATGAATATTATCGGTGCGGTGGGCGCAGGTGCCTGGTAGAAAAACGAAACCATTATTAAAGCCTCAGTTTTGATCTGCGTCTATAGCTCCCCCAAATTCAAAGGATAATAATTTATGTTCGTCTCTAGGCAATGGTCCGACTTAACTTTAGCGCGCTCCTGTGATTCACATTGCCGTCTTTTCCTGGGATTATAGAACCGCTCGATATAGTCGAACACATCGCTGCGGGCTTCCGCTCTCGTCCGGTACGTCCGCCTGTTGCATCGCTCCCGCTTCATCTGCCCGAAGAAGCTTTCCGCTGAGGCATTATCCGCACAGGTGCCCACGGCACCCATGCTGCAAATCAGGTTATGTCCGTTCAGGAAGCGCTGGTACTCACCGCTGGTGAACTGACAACCCCGATCCGAGTGCAGGATGACGAGCTGGCGATCTGATCGTTGCCACAAGGCCATCAGCACCGCCTGGATGACCAGTTCCTTCGTCTGTCGTGATCCCATGGACCAGCCCACGATCGAACCGCAGTACAGATCCTTGACAATGCACAGGTACAGCCAGCCCTCGGCAGTGGGGATGTAGGTAATGTCTGTTACCCACTTCTGATTGGGCCGCTCGGCCGTAAAGTCGCGCTTCAATTCGTTGGTGATGGCCGCGGGCCGTTCCGTGGAGCCCTTCTTGCGCCAACGGCGCTTCTGCGGAATGCCCTGCAAACCCTCCAGCCGCATCAGGCGCGCCACACGGTTCACGCCGCAGGATTGCCCCCGGTAGTTGAGTTCATCACGGATACGCGGTGCGCCCAAGGTGCCATCGCTCCGCTCGTGCTGTTCATGGATCAAGCCCAGCAGCACCTCATTGGCTTGGGTACGGGCGCTGGGTTCTCGCCCCCACCAATCATAAAAGCCACTCGCCGATACCTTCAGAAGCCGACACATCATGCGTGTCGGGAAGGCGTCGCGGCAGCGTTCAATCATGTGATATCTCACTTCGATTCTTTGGCGAAGAACGCCGCCGCCTCTTTTAAAAAATCCCGTTCCTTCTTCACGCGGGCCAGTTCACGCTTCAATGTCGTCACTTCCTCATCACGGGACCGGCCCTGGCCCGGGAAAGCCTTCAAATTGCCGCCTTCCAGTTCGCGCCGCCAGCGGCCCAGCATGGCGGCATTAATCCCCAGCTCATCCGCCAGCTGCTTCAGCGTCACACCAGGCTGATTGGTCAGCGCCACCGCTTCCCGTTCAAACTCTTCCGAGTACTTCTTTCTCTGTTGCATCGAACACCTCCAAGGCTATTATCAGCCTTTTTAAAAGTGTCCGCGAAATCGGGGTAAAACCCAGCGCCGCGAAAACAGTTCGCGATATTCGCCGACATACCCGCAAGAAATATTCTGCTGAATAGAGATTCGGATTGTACTGGAAGGCCTTAGAGGCGAAGACAGTATTGCTGAGCTGTGCCATTCAGCTGTATCGAGGTCAATATCCACCCAGCGGGCTGAGCGCAGCTCGCCCGGCCTCACAAAAACCAGTGGGGCTAGCTGCAGGGCGGCTTTCACCTGGGGGAAACCACTGTATCGGTCGATGTCTCGAAGCCGCTGGCTTTATAACATCACTGGGAGCAATGCTAACCCATTGATTTTTATGTAGGATGGATTATATTCAATCCCTTGTAACATAAGATGTTAAGCCGGATCATGGGGATGAGTGTATCTGTGTTATAAGGCCAAAGTGTTATTACCATAGGCTTTTGAATTTACTTTTAGCAGAGTTAGGTTCCCGAAACTGAAAGGAGATTGAAATGTTCGGCTTTTCAAAGAAGAAAAAACCAGCTAATGCACTTGATGAATTTATTTTCGCTTTATATGGTAATCCCCCCCCAAAAAAACGAGCCAAATTAGAAGAAGCTATTAACTTGGCTCATTCTGAACTTTTGCTGGGTATAATAAATAAACAAAAAGTGATAGAACAATCCATCGCTTTAAACGCGGGTCCAGTCCCATACTCAACTCACGATCTGGCTTTATCCGTTGCATTACATTTTTTTCAGCAATCGACCAATATCCCCAGCCTGAGTGAAGCCCAGCTAATGGCTCGGCTTCAAGCTTTGCAATGGCTACAAGAAAAACTTGTAGCACCTTTATTAGTGCATAGCTTTGAAGAAGTTCTGTATAAGTTGTACAAGCCTTAAAACGCTTGATATGGCTTGCTAACAAGAACATGTTGTCAGCGCAAAAACGCGGCTGGGACAGCCTAGCTGTCGCTTCGGTTGCTCCAAATTAAGTTAAGGCAGACAAATGGATAGTTTTTCGGACCTCATTAACGAACGTATCGAGGCTCTCCGCCCAAAGCTTCAAGATACCTCCCGTCGAAATCCTCTTATCAATAATGTACTCAGCGCTAAGTCTGCTTCGTTTGTCAGAATAGTGGATGAGAAACCTCAGAGTATTTATGACGATCTAGCTTCAAATGATACTGAATCGATGAAGTTGGTACCCCTTCCGCCAGTAGATATTGACCCGCCTGACGAAGATACTACGGAGTTTAAAAATGCCTTCCAGAATACGCAGGCAACAGACGAGCAATATGTAAAAACGATAGAAGCAATTGACTTTGAGTATGACGCAAAGGCAATCGATAAACAGGAGAATGCTGATCGTGAACTCAAAGATCGAGTGCGCGAGATGCTTGGTATGCCTCCGCGCCCGAAATCGGAGCAGTATACAGATTTAGTTAACCACGCAAAATCACACGGCATAAATCCATCAAGTACGTTGCCAGAGCCGAGTGCTATCGTATCCGATGATCGGTTTGATGATGATCAACTTCAAACTTTATTGCTCCCAAAAACATTTCAGTCGCGAATGTCCCGGATACTAAGTAAGGCAAGAATGTACCAGGAAGAACGTGGTCTGGATGTGGTTTATATTGTTCTGGGTTACCTTAAGTGGACGCTTCCAAATGCAGAGAAGCAGGACGATTTCAAATCTCCTTTGTTACTGATCCCCGTTAGCCTGCGTAAATCAAAGTCGGTGTCAGGTGAAACATACTCAGTAACTAAGCTGGGCGATCCTATCTTTAATCCATCGCTAGCTCATAAATTAACTGTTGAAGCTAAGTTGGACCTCTCAAAAATACGTGAGATTGCTGAGTCAGAAAATGCTGATGTGGAAGCTTTATTCTTATCCATAGCAGACCTTAAACCGAAAAACATGTATTGGTCTGTGTTGCGGGAAGCCTCGTTTGGCGTTTATCCGTTTCAGGGTATTGATCTCTATTACGACCTCGACACAGAACACTGTGACTTTTCAGAATTCCCAGTTGTTTCTGAGTTGATGGTTGGCAAGGGGGAGAGTGATAGTAGTGTCGTTGGTTCGTTTAGCGAAGCAGATGTTGAATCAGAGAAAGGACAGAGTCTAGTTCCTCACCTCGTGCTAGATGCCGATTCAACTCAGTTCATAGCTCTACTGAAGGTTGCCAACAATGAAAACGTCGCCTTGGAGGGGCCGCCTGGATCAGGTAAGAGTCAGACCATTGTTAACGCAATAGCTAACGCAATCTACTTTGGCAAAAAGGTACTTTTCGTAGCGCAAAAGGCCACAGCTTTGGAAGTCGTTTTTTCCCGCCTCCAAGCGCTTGGGCTTGAACAGTTTGTATTGCCTCTCATGGGGGGGTACGGCAACACTGAAGCGTTCTATGACGCTGTTGGTCGTCGTCTTAGTTTGCGGGAAAGTAGCTCGTCAAAAGACCTCGCAAGCCTGAAACAACAATTTATTCGTCAACGAGACAAGCTTGGTGCTTACATCAATGTTTTGATAAAACCGGTAATTGGAACTGGCATGTCAGTGCATCAGGTGCTTGGGTTGGCTATCAGTCATAGCGACTCTATAGCGAGTTTGCCACTTGAACTGAAAACAGTCAGCGTAGTGCCGGAAGAGTTTGTTGAAGGGTTTTCACCACAGGATCTTGATGCAGCTGCTTCCCAAATCACCGAGTGGCATCGCCTGTTACAAGATACGATCATACCCAAAGATAGTATTTGGTTCGGAACCAAGGCTTCGGAAGTTAACACTGCCGAAATCAACAAGGCCCTTGTCTCCGCCCGAACAGCACTGCTTGAAATTGAGAGTGCAATGGCTGCTCTTGATGCAACTTCTCAGTCGCTAATGAAAACTTATTTAGATAACGATTATGAGCGTATTGAGTATGAAGTTAGCGGGGCATCCAAAGTTGAGTTGTACAGGCAAGTCCACGGGTTGGCGCAATCCATAGGTGTTGATGAGCTAGGAGTCGCCTTAGGCGATCTGGTTGGTCTAAATGATGAAATTAAAAAGATAGCTGATGGCTTCCGGTTATCATCAGAGCAGCTCACACAGTTTAGTCGTCTTGAGACAGAGCTAGCTTCTCTAAGTTGGTTTGCTAACAGGTTTAAGTTGGAACGTATTGAAACGGGCGCCGTCGATAAAGTTCTGAATAATCTTCGAACCAAATCCGAAACACTTGCTCGCGTCACTCAGTATCAAGAGAAGTTTGTTTCTTTGCTGGGCTCCCAGCTCTCCCTAGGAACCATTTTAGCTTATCGCCCGATATTAGATGCGCAGGAGCTTTTGTTGCAGTTCAAAGAGTATTTGCGAGCTGAGGGCTTCCAGGGTGCGGTCTCCGAGATTATAAAAGCGAGAGCTTCATATCGCTCTGCAACATACATGTTGGATCAGAATAGCATTCCTGATCTGGTCACGGTGAAAAAGATACGCGACACGATCCAGAATGGCGGTATTTTTGCCTTCCTCTCAGCCGAAGTAAAATCAGCGAAGCGAAAAGCAGCTGAAATGGTCTCTGATTTAAAGGCCGGTGATTCAAAAAAGAGCTTCGTCAATGCGTTGGATGAGTTGCTCGAGCTCACTCGAGAGTTCAAACGCTTAGCGTTGGCTGATTACATAGATGTTCTAGATAAAGATGCAGATAGCAGAATTAGCCAACTCTCGTTTGCGATTGATGAGCTGCAGTCGATTAATAACACAACTGGGTTAAATGAAAGCCTTTCATTAAATCTTAGTTGTTTTGGTGAGTTGGGGGATGCAACTGAACTTCTTGGTGGTCTCGAAGCAGCTGACTTAAGTTGGGAGGCTCTAGATAAACTTTCTACAAAGGTTAGTCAGTTAATAGCCGAAGTCGAATCCCAGTACGATAGCGTTCGCACTGCAGAGAGTTTTTGCGTTGAGATCGAGAAGAATTGGTCAAGTGCCCTAAGCGGACTACAGGAGGCTTCCAAGAAAGCCAGGACTATGCTGGTTACCCGCAAGGCATCATTAGAGGCAATTGGATTGCAGCCCCAGAGTGATGATGAGCTAGTGTCTATGTTTGCGGCATATAAGGACTACAGCAACATGTCGCAAATTTCGATCGATCTCACGTTTTCAGAAAACGGATCAGAAGTCCTCGACCTTGTGGCAACCCATCTTTCTGCACTGACTGAAATCCAATCAAGTGCCGAAGTATTAGCTCGAGCTAAAGGCGAGGGTGCCTCTCCAGAATCACGTCAATCTATTAACGAACTGATGGAACTACTGGAACAGCATCGTAAAGACCAACGAGGATTAGATAGATTAATAGCTAGGAAGTCGATCAATAAAGAAGCTAGAAATCGAGGGTTAGATCAATTGTTGGATAAGCTCGAAAGCAGGACAGACTTGGAATTAGTTTTTAGCTCTGCTCGAGCGGCAATAGTTTCTAGCCTTAGGGATCAAGTTGAAAAAGATTACGGTGCATCGCTACTTGAGTTTGATGGTGTCTCGCTTAGTAATGCTCGCAGCCAATTACAGCAGCTTGATCGCCAGATCATACAGCTCTCTCCGAATGAGGTTGCCTCTAAAGCCGTTAGTCAATCTAACCCGCCAGCTGGTATCTCTTACGGGAAAAAATCAGAATACACAGATCTAGCTCTGTTATTGCACGAGCTTCAAAAGAGGCGACGTACACCTTCACGTAAGATTCTTAAACGAGCTCAAGGTGCCCTGTTAGAACTCTTCCCGTGCTGGATGATGGTGCCGACAGCAGTAGCACAGCATCTTCCTAGGCAGGGTATTTTTGATCTAGTGATTATAGATGAGGCATCTCAGATGACCCCGGAAAATTCAATTAGCGCGCTAATGCGAGGCAGAAATGTGCTAATTGCTGGTGACACCAATCAGCTCCCACCGACAAACTTCTTTAAGGGGCTAGCAGCAGATGAAGATGAAGATGAAGATGTCACTACTACCGAGGAATCAATACTTGAGCTCGCCAATATTCAGTTCCATCCAAAACATCGTTTGCTATGGCACTACCGCTCCAAACATGAAGATTTGATAGCATTTTCAAATCATTATGTTTACGACAGTGAGCTTGTGATATTTCCATCCCCTAAACCGGCAACTGAAGGGTTGGGTATCAGTTTGGTTCAGGTTAATGGCACGTTCCAGCGTGGCATTAACCCTGCGGAAGCGCAAGTGATGCTCGAAGCGATAGTGCAGTTCATGCGGGAAACACCCCATAGATCATTGGGGGCAGCAGTAATGAACCAAAGCCAGATGGAACAGTTAGATGCTTTGGTTTTGCGTGAGGCTGAATCTAACAAGGCAGTTTCAACCTACATAGATCATTGGGGATCTGCTCGTGAAGGACTTGAGAAGTTTTTCGTAAAAAACCTCGAGAACGTGCAGGGTGATGAGCGTGATGTGATCTTTGTCGGTACTGTTTATGGCCGAGATCCTCAAGGTAAGTTTTATCAGCGCTTTGGTCCGATCAATGGTCCAGCTGGGAAGCGTCGTCTGAACGTACTGTTCTCGCGAGCAAAAGAGCAAATCGTGACATTCTCATCGATACCGCTGAGCGACTTTAATCCATCGCCAACAAATGAAGGCGCAACCTTACTTCGCCGCTGGCTTGAGTTCTCTGCAACGAAGCAGTTGGGTGAGGTGGCACATGCGCATGATAGAGCGGGATATACCGATAGCCCATTTGAGGATCATGTCATCGAAGTGGTGCGATCGCTGGGATATGAGGCAGTTCCTCAGGTTGGCGTTTCATCGTACTTCATCGACATTGGTGTGAAGCACCCTAGCTACCCGTTTGGTTACATATGCGGTTTAGAGTGTGATGGCGCTTCCTATCACAGCTCCAGAAGCGCTCGAGATCGTGATCGTTTAAGAGAAGAGGTTCTAAACCGGTTGGGTTGGAGCTTGTACAGAATTTGGTCTACAGATTGGTTTCGTGATGCACTTGGTTGCCGTGCTTTGCTGAAACAATACCTCTCAGAGCGCCTGGCGGAAATTACTGCAAATATGCCAGAGACTGTGTTTCAAACGGTGAAGAAAAGTGAGGATTTGGCCGCCACCAACTCATTAGAGCAAGAAACGAACCATACTGAGACAGCCAATGAGGGCGTTGCATCGGCAGAGTCACTAGTAGCCATCGAACTCGGCTCTAAGTTCTTATTACGTTACTTAGATGGTCCTAGGGCAGGGGCGGTATCGAAATTTTGGTTCCAATACAAAACCAATGACCAGAGCTTCAATCTAGAGGGTTACACAACTCTTGGTGCTGACAGCCCGCTTGGTGCGGCAGTTGAAGGCGCCGAACAGGATGAGATTTGTAGTTATCAGATTGGAACTCAAGAAGTCCATGTGCAGATCATAGATATAGAAGAGCAGGATAACTGAAAGTCCATTTGGACCGCTATGAGATTAAAACTCAAGCTTACTGTACCGTCTTATTTTTTATTTCTGGGTTCACGAGCGGATTTGTCAGCACTGCTGAAATACGCACCTCCTTTATCGTAGCTTTTTTCTAAGATATTGCGTTTGATTAGAGTGTGTTGCCTAAGTATTTCCTCACCTCGACCGCAGTATATAATGTGCTGTATCCGTTCCTCTAGCTCTGTTGGGGGGAAGGGGTTGATGTCTTATTGAGCGATGTCATCGCTCAATCGTGCCCTATATTTGAGGGTGGTAAGGGTGTATCCCATCAGCACCATCTAGACCAATTAGCCTGTTTGCCTAAGAAACACTTCTAGTTCATCGTTAATCCGAGAGGAAATGATGATGACAGCCCCAATTATGCTGACGTGTAACAAGGATTGTTTGTGGCGATTCAATGCGAAAGTTTATGTTGACGGTACAATTGACGGTATGTAAATATTTGAACTATTAAAATGCTTTAAAAAACATATTATTAGATGATATATTCAAGTCCGGCCTTGGCACCATACTAACGTTCAGTAACATTCAGGAACGTGCAAAAAACCCCGGTTTTCCGGGGTTTTTTGTGTCTGATGACAGGTGCCGCTCAGACAATGGTTTGTTATGACTTCAGGTTGCCATGGGGTCGCATCAATCCCGGTATAGCCTGGTCAGTTGGCCGTAGTGATCAATGCGGCGGTCCCTCAGGTAGGGCCATATCCTGCGTACAGTCTCACTGCGGCTCAGGTCGATCTGTGTCACAGAGAACGCTTCCCTGTCATGCTCTGCCTGCCAGATGATTTCTCCCTGTGGTCCGGCGACGAAGCTGGATCCCCAAAACAGTGCCCCTGGCCCGCCTTCCGGGTCAGCTTCATGACCAATCCGATTGACGCTAATCACTGGTAGACCATTGGCGACGGCGTGGGAGCGCTGAATGGTTATCCAGGCATCGCGCTGACGCTGCTGTTCTGCATGATCATCCTCCGGACTCCAGCCGATTGCCGTGGGGTAGATCAGCAGGTCTGCGCCAGCCATTGCCATCAGCCGGGCGGCCTCCGGGAACCATTGATCCCAGCAAACCAGCACGCCCAGTTTGCCCAGTGACGTCTGAATCGGGTTGAAACCCAGATCGCCGGGGGTGAAATAGAATTTTTCATAGTAACCGGGATCATCAGGGATGTGCATCTTGCGATAGATTCCTGCGATGCCGCCGTCATTGTCCAGCACCACTGCTGTGTTGTGGTAGAGTCCCGGCGCGCGCCGCTCAAACAACGATGCGACAATGACAACGCCCAGCTCTCTGGCCAGCGCGCCCAGCCGGTCGGTAGTGGGGCCGGGGATGGTTTCCGCCAGATCGAACATGGCCGTATCTTCCTGCTGGCAGAAATACAGGCTGCGATGCAACTCCTGCAATACCACCAGTTGGGCCCCGTTGGCAGCTGTCTCGCGAATGCCGGTAATGGTTTTTTCCAGATTTTCGGCCACGTCTTTGCCGCAAGCGTGCTGGACAATGCCAATCGTTAATTCAGCCATGGAAGAGTTACCTCGAGTCATGGATTAATGAGCATTCAGTGTGCCCTTGGGCAATTGCATGGTAATACAGTGAAGGCTGCCATGCTGTTGGATAACCGGCAGGCAATCAAGCCCTTCGATCTGGTACCCCGGGAACGCCTTTGCCAGTTGTGCCAATGCCTCGCCGTCTTGCGTATCCCGGTAAGTGGGTACAATGACCAGGTGGTTGAAAACCAGAAAGTTGGCATAGGTGGCAGGTAGTCGCTGGCCCGTTTTATCGTATTTTGCTGAGGGCCAGGGCAGCGGAAGCAGGTGGTAGCCGCTGCCGTCGGCACTGGTCATGTCCTGCAGTTCGCTCGCCATGAGCTGCAATTCCCGAAAATGGCTGTCGGTTTCATCATCGCAGGCCTGATAGGCGATCACGTTATTGGGGCAGAGTCTTGCCAGGGTGTCGATATGGCTGTCGGTGTCATCCCCCTGCAGTGCGCCGTGGTGCAGCCAGTTGATTTTTTTCACGCCCAGATCTTCGCAGAGCTGTTGTTCTATCTCAGTCCGGCCAAGTGACGGGTTGCGGTTTGGGTTCAGCAGACACTGGGCTGTTGTCAGCAGGGTGCCATTGCCATCGGTTTCAATTGATCCGCCTTCCAGGACCAGCGTGCGCTTCTGAATACTCGTTCCCGGATAGGCCCCCAGCTCGAAAAGTGCTGAGGTGAAGGCGTTATCCAGCTGACAGGGGTGTTTGTTCCCCCAGGCATTGAACTGATAGTCCAGCAGGCAGAGTCCACGGCTCGTCTCGACCGTGACAGGACCGTAGTCGCGCACCCAGGTGTCATTGGATTCAACCGGGAATATCTGCAGTGTCTCCTCGGTAGCACCGAGCTCAATCAGCCGTTGTGAAAGGACTTGAATGTTTTTGGGCGGGGCTGCGATCACTACCTTGCCAGCGCCAGTGAGCAGCGTTACCAGCGCTTCATACACCGGAATAATTTCATTCAGGATCGGCTTCCAGTCTGTTCCGGCATGGGGCCAGGTTAGCTGAATGGCATCCTGCGGCTCCCATTCAGCGGGAAGACGCACTCGGTGGTTGATCATTGTGGATTCTGTCCTGAGCTGTGCTTCATATTAGGGACTGTTCAACATCATTCCGGGTTTTTAAAAACCCGTCAAAGCTCAGGGGCAGCCATAGGCCATGTAGGTGCCTTTGCCATTAACAATTGATTGGCGAACAATGGTGTTGGCTCCCATTTGGTGGGCCTGCTGGCGGGCCAGGTTGTCCAGTTCGTCGCGCACCTTGGTGGCATTGCGGGCAATGGAGCCGATCAAATTGGCTCTCACGCTACTGTTGATCTGGCCAACACGGTTGCATTGGTTGACCCGGTCCGCTGGCAATAGCACTACCTGCTCTGCCTCAGGCGGTATTTTTACCCAGGTGCAGGCATTCGTTAATGTGAAGGAAGCCGTAATGAACAGGGTGATGGCCAGGGTTTTTGTGGCGGGGGTCAAGACGTTCTCCATCGGTGAGTA
>JGI24524J20080_1000477_pt1 | contig 11277 bp, 2 predicted proteins | sample LinPmetageLP49_FD_20080 | JGI IMG/M metagenome (IMG submission 20080)
AACTTCAAGAAAACAGAGACATAGCAGACTTAGATAGATTGCAAGGTCAAGCTGATATAGCTAGAGGTACTAGAGATCAAGCTATAAGTACTGGTATAGCTGCTTTAGGTTCTGCAGGTCAAACTTTAGCTGGTGGACTATTGCCTAATCAAATACCAGATCCAGCAGATCAGCAGTCAGCTCCTGTAGATACTTATAATAATCAAGTATTAGGTTTAAATAATAGTAGTAGTCAGTCTTTAAACGCTTTAAACCCAATATCTCAAAATTTACCTAATTATTCTAATGTACAAACCGTTGGTCAAGCAAATAACATTACGCAAACAAATCAAGGTCCACAAACACCTGTTTCAAGTGTTCCAGTTGCAAATGTTTCAGGAGGTTTGCCATCGGGATTTGATATGACTAAAAGACTTTTAGATCCAAATGATGAAATTGCACTTGGGTTAACCTGGGATACAGGATTAAATAAATACATATAACAACATGGGAACATACTCAAAACCAGGATTAACAACTGGAGAAGCTGCCTTAATAAGCGATCCAGCAGCTGCGTTATCAAAAGCTATAGGTAAAGTTTCAGATGCTTTTAACACACAGATGGCTAATATACAAATTAGTAAAGAAGCTTTAGCCAAAAGCACTGCAGAACTTAATCAACAAGCTAATTCTATAAAAACAGACCAAGGTAATACCTTAGCTAATAAAACTCAAGATATTCTTAAAAAAGAAATAGATAGAGTTTATAGACTTAAGTATAATTCTATAGGTAGAGATCAGTCAGAAGCTATAAAAGCTGAATCAGATTTACTTAATATGGTAAAGAAAATGCCAGAGGTTATGGCTTTTTATGATCAAGAAGCTTCTCAATATAAAGAAAATATTATAAATGGTAGAGCTAATTCTACAATATCTAATTTAAGAACTAATAAAAATAGTAGAGGTTTTTATGATAACATTATGAATAATAATGGTAATGATATAACTCCTGTATACGAAAATGGTCAATTAATATTTAAATACGGAGAAGGTAAAGATGCTTTTGAACAAAACTCTGTTAATTATTACGAAGGTGTTAAAAAAGGTGCTGATTCAAATGTTGGTTACATAGATCAAGATAAATATCCAGCAGCTTATAAAGCAACTTTTGATCAATATACTAAAAAATATCCTTCTATATTAAAACAAATAGAAACTTTAAATAAGCAAGGTGGTATAACAATAACAGAATCTAAAGATTATAAAAAACAAGCTGAACTAATAAAGAGAGATTTATTAACAGATAAGCAGTTAATTAATGACATAGATAGTGATGAGTTTCAATTCTTAATTGGGTCTGCCTACTTAACACCTGAAGGAGAAGACGAGGCTTTTGTAGGTAGTGCAGATCAAATAAAAAGAGCTCAAGAAGCTAAAGTAAATTTTATAATGGATCAATTTGCTAAAGAACAAGAAATTACAAATAAGATTGATCAAAATTTACCTAGACAAACGAAGTCTAAATCTTCTAAGCCAGAAAATGTTTATACCTTAAGTACAAAAGAGCAAGTGGCTGAGCTTGGCGACGAGTATGTTGAGACTAGAGATGAAATAAAAGGAGCAATTAACGATGTTTTTTTAATGGCTCCTATTTTAACACAATATTCAGATAAAAATACTAGTTATTTAACATACGACGATATTGTTAAAAAAGTTAACAGCGAGACTGGATCAGGTAAACCTTTTGAAACAAAAGAAGAAGCTGATGAATTTTTAGGAAAATTAGATGCATCATCTATATATGCTGAAGAGAAAGGTAAAATAAACGTTAAAAAGCCTATATCAGTTCTTGATAGTAATTTTAATGAATTACTCAATATTGTTATGAAAAAACGTTATGAAGGTATACGGGCTGCTACACTTTCTATTTTTAAAGATAAATATAAAGACGTTGAAAAAACTGAAATTAAAACTCAAGCTGAATTTGATAAAGCTTACGCTGATTTAGCTCCTGGAGACAGCATTACGGTAAATGGTAAGACTTATACAAAGCCTAAAAAATAATATATGAGTGAATTTATTCCACCAGCAGGTGCTATCGTATCAGAAGATAAGCAGTTAGATTTTATTCCCCCAACTGGTGCTATTGTATCGGATGAAGGGGAAATTGAAACTGAAGAAGTTGAATTAGTTGGAGAAGTTGTTCCTATAAAAGAAAAAGAAAAAGCTTTTACTCCAAATCCAGAAGGAGAAGCTTACTATGAAAGACTAAAAGCTAGAGACGGCATGATGAATGCTGAGGTAGCGGCTTATGAAAATTGGAAAACAGAAAATAAATCTGAAATAAAAAAAGTAAAAGAAGTTAAGACAGATAAAACAACTGGATTACCAGTAGTAGACGTTTCAGAAGGTATTAATTCAGATTATAGCTTAGAAATAAATGAAAGCAACCCTTTGTTTAATAAAGATGTTTCTGAAGATTTTGTTTATGTTCCAAAAAATAAAGCAGTAAACGATTTAATACTTAAATCAGATTCATTAAATAAAGACACAGAATTAGATATAAATTCTATAGAATACTATTATCCAGGCAGGTTTGAAATGAAAGTAGAAAACCGTGGTGATGATGATATTCAGGTTCCAACAAAAGTTTATTATGATACTGAAGAAACTAACTTTTTTGGTGGGCCTAAAGAAGTAGACATACAAGAGTTCTTAGGTCCAATAAAAAAAGAAAGAAGAAACAAAGAGTCTCAAAAATTACAGAACTCTTACAAAGGAGACGTTAATGCATTTGTAGAATCAGAACTAGAAGTAAGTAGCACTGCCGATAAAGATTTAAAAGAATTTTATAAAGTTGGAGTAAGAGGTTTTACAGGAGAATTAACTGATAATGCTGAAAAGATTATTTCTAGCACAAAAAAAAGATTTGATAAAGGTCAGTTTCTAATGTCTGAAAGAGAGATATTTAATGAATACAAAAAAACAGGCGAAATACCAATAGAAAAAATATTAAGAAACAAAGCTAACGCTGGAGAAAAAGCTTATGATCAAGACGGTAACTTAATAGGGGTTAAACTTGGAGAAGAACCTATAACAAAAATGATAGTAGGTCAGAATGGCCTAGATAAAGATGATATAACTTTAGTTCAAGACAAAGCTAATGAACTTCAAGAAAAAACTCCAACTGTTGATAAATTAAAAGAAATTCGTAATAATTTGTTTTTTGATCAAATGGTTTTAGGTAGAGAGATAGGCACTAAAGAAGGTAAAGTATTAGAGACTGAAGGTTTAATGAACACTTTAGTTAGAAGCAAAGAGAAAATAAACGAAATCATAGGTAGCCGTGGAGTTTTAGGACTTTTTGAATCAGATGCAACTGCTAAAGAGGCAACTTCTATAGCAACTTCTTTTGGTGAAGAAGGTTTTATGATTGGTTCTTTAAAGAAAATAAAAAGTAACGATCCTACTGCTTTACAATATAACGAGAATTTAATACAACTGCTGGCTGTTGATAGAGCTATTAAATTAAACAGTAATTTAATGACAGCTACTGAAGAAAGCAATGCTTCTAGAGTTGCAAATAGGCTGTATACAGGTCTTTTTAACGCGGGTGTATCAACAAGTGCGGATGAAGAGGGAAGATCTGTTAGAGGTGGTAATACTATTACTCAAGAGGCTCTAGCTTATTCAAACGTTTTAAGAGATGCTGGATTAGTAGTTGATGAAGATATATTAAATGAAGATATTAACCAGACTTCTTTTGGAGAAGGAGCTCTTGACATCGCTACAGATATGGCACCTTTGTTGTTATCTATAGCTGCAACTAAAAAAATGTCAGTTGGTTTTGGTGGTAAAACTTATGGTGTTAAACCCGTTTTAAGTAAGATGGATGTTATTGCAAGAACATTAGGCAAAGGAAAATCACCAGCACTACAAAAGACAATTAAATTAATAAATGGTGCTGCTAAAGAAGTTGTAACAATAGGCGCTGCAAATGAATTTATGTATAACGTTTTTAATGGGCATAAAATGCCTATACAAGACGCTGTAGTTTTTGGTATGGGTAATAGTATTGTAGCTGGCATGAGTAAGTATATGCTTGGGAAAACAATACCTTACTTATCTAAATATACTAAAACAAAATTTGGTATTGGCGCTACTGTTCCATTAAGGCTAGCAACTGGTGGTGTTACCGCAACTTCTATAGGCAAAGCTAATGAAGGTATTCAACTTAATGTTAATTATTGGTTAGGTAATTCTACTGAAGAAGAATACAACAAAGGTCTTGAACATCTAATGGACATACAGAGCTGGGGTCAAGAAATAGTTGCGTTCACGGCTTTAGGAGTTAGAGGAGAAGTGTTTAGCGACGCTAAAAGAAGAATATTAGACGTAGATAGTAGATCTAAGATGACTATAAGTGCTGCTAAAGAATTAGGTATAAAAGAATTTAGTACTGATAAAGAAATAATTGATGCCAAAAACAAAAAATTAAAAGAACAAGGTATAGCTGTAGTACAGTCGTTTGGTAAAAAAAGAACTACAGAAGAGCAAAACACTATAAATAATTTAAATTTAGCTGTTGAAACTCTTAGAACTCAAAATACAATAGTTCAAGCTAAAGAAATAATAAAAAATAATACTAACGACAGGTTAAAAACAGAAGAAAGATTAGATATAATAGCTCAAAAAGTGAGCTCTGGTCAAGAGTTAAACGTTGAAGATATAAAAGAAATAGGCAAGTTCTCTGATACTCCAGTAGGCAACGAGAATAATGGTTATAATGTTAGAACTCCCGTAGAGGCTTTGAGCAAGGTTTTAGCAAGCAAGCTTGGTATAGAAACTAGTGGTCAACAGTTTAATAATTTTCAAAAAGCATTAGCTACAAATGCTCAAGTAAGTAAAATAGCAAATATACAATTTAGAGGAGAAAGTAAACAAACTAAATCTTTAAAAGATGATTATATAGGAAAAAACTTAGATTTACAAAAAGTTTTAAATGAATATAATAATTTAAAAAGAAGTGTAGATGCTAATCCTGAAATAGCTAGTATATCTAAACAGTTATTAAGAGATACTAAATCAAGATTAGAAAGCATTGATAAAGAAATGCAAGATTTAGTTGATAAAAATAGAGAAATAGAAGGTATTGATTTTGAAACTGACGTAGCTTTTGTTAAGGCTGAAGCTGAAAAGTTAGGTATTGGATTTGAGGTTATGGATGCTAGATCTTTTATAAACGCAGCTAATAAAGGAAAGTTTTCTAGTGATAACACAGGTGTTTACGTTCCTAGTGAAAACAAAATATATATAAACAAAGACGCTGCTTTAGAAAAAGGCAATGTAAGTGTTGCATCACACGAACTTGCACATGCGTTAACTCGTAGAGCTTTTAAAAATGCTAACGGAACATTTACTCTTGAAGGAATAAAAACTATAGACAGTTTTATCAACGATGTGATGAGTAATGAGCAAAGATCTTTAGTAGAAGATAGAATATCTCAAAATTATAACCCTGAAAGTAAAGATTTTAAAGAAAAATATTACGAAGAATATCTTAACGTATTTTTAGATGGTGTAAAAAGAGGAGAGTTTAAGATGAATGACACTTTTAAACAGTCTTTAAATTCTATCTTTAAAAGTAGAAACAAAGTTGATCTAAGCACAGGACAAGGCGTTAAAAACTTTATAGATATACTTAATAGGTCTAGTAAAAAAGGTTCTTTAGATACACGTTTAAAAGAGTTATATGAAGCTGGTGAAGTTGCTGCGGAAGGTGAAGCTTTAACAGGTGAAGCTCCAGCATCTAAAGACGCACCAAGATTAACTCCTTTACAAGAAATAAATAAATTAATTCCGAAAAATTTTAAAGTTGAAGGAATTTTACAAGAATTAAAAAGTAAAGAAGATTATGATAAGTATATAAGAAGTAGAGCAGGTCAAAGTCTTGTTTCTTCAATATATACTTCTGGTGGAGTTATAAACAATTATATAAGGTCTAGACAAGAGAGTAAAGCAGAAGGAGATAAGATAATAGATAATGTAGCAGATAGGCTTTTGAATTTTAATCCAGAAAGTAAAAGAGCTGATGGATCACTAGTTGGTATAGAAGGTTTTGGAGAATCTATATTTGCCAATACAAGGTTTGGTAAGTTAGATGCAAAAAGAGATTTAGCAATAGAAGCAGAAAGAAGAAAGAAAACTGTATCCACAGACGATGAGCAAGCTAGACAGATAGCCTCTACTGGAACTACAACTAAAGTAGATGGTGAAAAAGCTAAAGTTACTCCAAAATCTAAAGTAACTAGAGACTTTCCAGAAATATTTACTGAAGACTTAAAAAATGAAATTGATATAAGTTTGTTAAAAATATTTACAGGTGATATTCCTGGAGTTGAATCAAAAGAATTTAAAAGTTTTATAACAGAAGCATCAAGAGGTGAATTAACTAAAAAAATTAAAAAAGCTTTAGGCGGAGGTAAAAACTATGAATTTTCTGTTAAAAAAATGGCAGAAAAAATGAAAGAAACTTTAGATCCTAGATTTTTTGTTAGATTAGAAAGTCAAAAAAATCCTGAAAATAGAATATTTACTAAACCGCCTAGACGTTTAACTAAAAAAACAGATATAGAAGCTGCTTTTTTAAGGGACAAAGTTTATGTAGAAAACGTAGAACAAGGCGCGAACATATACGAATTTAAAGACTTTACTCCTAAACAATTATCAGATTTTTTGCTAGCACCAACTACAAGTCCTACTACTGGAGCTAAAAGTGGGTTAAGAGGTACTAGAAAAACAGCTTTTGCAGAAGGCTTAGTTGATAGATTAACTAGAGATGCTACTCCACAAAACTTAAAAAGAATAGGTAAAGAAACTGGTGAAATAGCTGAGATTAGTAAGAAAATGCAAGTTGATCCATCTACTATAATGGCATCTAAAGACATATCTAGAGACTTCATTAAAAGAACTGGTATAAAGGGTTATAATTTAGAAANACTTAAAAAAGATTTAAAATTAATTGAAGAAAGAAAAGGTGATAAAGTTCCAGAAGAAGTTAAAAATCTTTTAATAGACTTTAAAAGAGGAGATATGATTATTGCTTCTCAAACAACACCTACTTTTTTAACTGAAAGTAAATTATTTAAAGGAATAAAGTTTAATGGTGAAAATATAACATTTGAAGACATATTTGATGGTAAAGTAGGTAAAGGTGTTTGGGGCCAAGTTAAAAAAAATGGTAAAAAGATATATGAAGAATATGATTTACCAAGAATTGAAGAACAAATAGAACAAGCCATACAGTTTGCAGAAGTATTTCCTAAAGCATTTTTAAAAGGAGAAAATTTAATGCAAACTTTCTTTATGGGTACTAGATCTACAGCTAAACAAGTTAGGACATTGTTAGATGGTAAATCTGAAACGCCTAAATACGTTAAAGGTACTGTAAATCCAAAAACAGGCGTAGGAATAGAGATTGGAAGTGTTGCCACTCTTAAGAACCAAAGAGCAAGATTAGAAAAAGCTTTAGGTTCAGGAAAGACAAGTAAGTTTTTTAAAGATTTAATTGCTGATTACAAACCTGAGGGAGTTCAAAAAGTTGCTCTTAAAAAAGCAATGGAAAAAGCATCAACAGATGCTGAAAGAATAGAAATACTACAAAAAGCAATAAATAAAGGAGATAATAAAATAAAATCAGACTTATACTATGCTATAGAGTCAGCTAAACAAGAATGGCTTTATTCTTCAAAAGATAAAAATGAATTTATAAGAAGAGCTAAGTTTATATACCAAGGAGCTTCTTCTAATACTAACTTAATACTAGGTTCTTCTAGACAATTTGTACCTATAGAAGCTGTTTATTTTAAACCAGGTGAAAAATTTAGTTTTGAAAAACTTAAATTAGAACATTTAAAATCTTCACTAAAACAATCTATGGATGCGGCTAGAGCTGTAGTAGAAGGTAGATTTATAGAGCAAGGTAGAGATATAATGAGTGATTATAAAGGTATTATATCTGAAAAAAAATACTTAGATGTCATAGACAAAATTGGTGGCACTACTAATGTTTCAGGCTTAGCTAGAATGACTGCTGATTTAAATAACTTAAAAAATTACAAAACTGTAGAAAGTGGTTTTAAAGAAACTTTATATGATAAAATAATAAAAGAAGCAGCTAAAGAGATTAATGAAAAAAGTTCTGAATTAGAAAATAGCTTTATATCTGATCTAGTAGCTAAATATATAGCTGAGCCAACACCTTCTAATGAAATTATTTTAAAATCTAAAATAAAAGATAAAGCTAATTTAAGAAAATTAAAAATTCAAAACAAATCAGTTATAGAAGAAGCTTCTATGGCCAGCAAAGATTTGAGTCAAAGAGAGATGCTTAATGAACTTAATAAAAGAGATAAAGCATTTAGATTAGCTAATGAACGCAATAAAACTATTAAGAAAGCTAGAGTGTTTGATTTTGACGATACTATAGCTAGAAGCAAAAGTAAAGTATTTGCCGAAAGAGATGGTAAAAGAAAAACATTAACTGCAGAAGATTTTGCTAAGCAAGGTGAAAAACTAATTTCAGAAGGTTGGAAAATGGACTTCACAGATTTTAACAAAGTTGTTGAAGGTAAAAAAGGACCTTTATTTGATCTAATAAAAACTATGAAAGAGGCTCCTGGTGATAGAGATATATTTATTCTTACAGCTAGAGCACCTGAATCTCAAAAAGCTATTTATGAATTTATGAAAGCTATGGGTGTTGAAATACCTTTAGAGAACATAACAGGTTTAGGTAGATCTGAAGGCAAAGCTAAAGCTGATTGGATAGTAGACAAAGCTTCTGAAGGTTATAATGATTTTTATTTTGCAGATGATGCTAAGTCAAATGTAAAAGCTGTTAGAGACGTTTTAGAGCAGTTAGATGTTAAGTCTCAAGTACAACAAGCTTTTGCTTCTAAAGATCTTTCTAGAGACTTTAATGATATAATAGAACAGTCTACAGGTATTGGAGCAGAAAAAATATTTTCAGATGTTAAGGCTGAAATAAGAGGTAATAAAGCTAGAAGACAGAAGTTTTTTATACCACCATCTGCTGAAGATTTTACAGGTTTATTGTATAGGACTTTAGGTAAAGGTAAGAAAGGTGAAGCTCATATGAAGTTTTATCAAGAAAACTTACTTGATCCTTACGCAAGAGCTATGGAAAATCTATCTACTGATAGAGTTAATCTTATGTCTGATTTTAAAGCATTGAAAAAAGAATTAGATGTTCCTAAAGATCTTAGAAAAACAACTGAATCTGGATTTACTAATGAGCAAGCTGTTAGAACTTATTTGTGGGGTAAAAGCGGTAAGGAAGTTCCAGGACTTTCTAAAACAGACATGAAAGAACTTAGTGATTTAGTAGAAAACAATCCTAAACTCAAAGCTTTCGCAGATCANATAATGTCTATAACAAAAGGCGATGGATATTCTACACCAACTAAAAACTGGGCTACTGGAACTATAACAACAGATTTAATNGATGTTTTAAATACNACTAAAAGAGCTAAGTATTTAGAAACTTGGAATCAAAATAAANATATTATATTCTCTAAAGATAACTTAAACAAGCTAGAAGCAGCTTANGGGGTTAAGTATAGAGAGTCTATGGAAAATATCTTAAAAAGAATGAAGTCTGGAAGAAATAGAATTGAAGGAGGTAATGTTTTAAGTAATAAAGTTTTAGACTATATAAACAACTCTACAGGAGCTATAATGTTCTTTAATACTAGGTCAGCAGTTCTTCAAACTATATCAGCTGCTAACTTTATCAATTGGGGATTTAACAATCCTTTTAGAGCTGGAAAAGCTTTCGCTAATCAACCTCAGTATTGGAAAGACTTTACTAAATTAATTAACTCTGATTACTTAAAAGATAGACGTAATGGTTTAAAGCTTAATATATCTGAGTCTGAAATAGCAGATGCAGCTAAAACTAGTACTAATAAAGCTAAAGCAGGTATAAACTATATATTAGAAAAAGGTTATTTACCTACTAAATTTGCAGATAGTTTTGCTATAGCATCTGGAGGAGCAACATTTTATAGAAATAGAATAAATGATTTAATTAAAAACGAAGGTTTAACTAAATCTGAAGCTGAGATAAGAGCTATGAAAGAGTTTAGAGAAGTTTCTGAAATATCTCAACAGTCTTCTGATCCAAGTAAAATATCATCACAACAAGCTAGTACTTTAGGTAGAGTAGTTCTTCAATTTGCTAACACACCAATGCAATATGCTAGAATACAAAAGAGAGCTGTTCAAGATATAGTAAATGGTAGAGGAGATTTAAAAACTAATATAAGTAAAATAGCTTATTATGGATTTTTACAGAACATGTTATTTAATTCTTTACAGCAAGGTTTATTTGCTTTAGGATTTGGAGATGATGAAATAGATGAAAAAGAAGAGAAGAAAATAATTGAAATGGCTANTGGTATGGTTGATTCTAGCTTACGTGGTTTAGGTTTTGCTGGTGTCACAGTTCAAGTTCTTAAAAACCTAGGAATAGATATTTATGATAGATCAAAAAGAGATAGGCCTGAATACTCTGATTCTTATATTAAGTTATTAGAATTTTCACCAGCTATAAAAAGTAAATTAAGTAAGTTTAGAGGAGCAGCTTATCCATTTGATAATAAAAAAAGAAGAGCAGAAGTGTTTGAAAAAGGATTTAGTTTAGATAACCCAGCTTATGAGTCTATGGCTAAAGTTGTTACAGCTACAACAAATGTACCTTTAGATAGATTATATAGCAAGGTTAACAATTTATCTGCAGCTATGAGCGATGAGGCTGAAACATGGCAATCTATAGCTATGGTTTTAGGTTGGCCGGAGTGGCAAATAAAACAAAAAAATTATGTTGAAAAAGTAAAAAATAAAAATAAAAAATCTATTAAAAAAGAATATAAAAAAGAAGGTTTAATAATATTAGACTAGGAACAGAAAATACTGGGCACCATACCCAAAGTTCCTGTAACCAAAAAAGGGGATCTCATTACGAGGTCCCCTTTTTATTTGTGGAGAATATCAGAGTCGAACTGATGACCTCCTGCGTGCAAGGCAGGCGCTCTAGCCAGCTGAGCTAATTCCCCAACATAACTATTTACAATATTCGCAAATACCGCCTAAACATAATGGACACATAATATTATTTATTTAAAATTTATAAGTAATTCCAACAGCTACAAAAAATCCTCCAGTAGCTATAGCTAATGTATTAGGATTTAAATCAAACTGTGGTGCATGTGGATG
>JGI24524J20080_1000480_pt1 | contig 11237 bp, 9 predicted proteins | sample LinPmetageLP49_FD_20080 | JGI IMG/M metagenome (IMG submission 20080)
TCCTTAAAAGAAAAGGTACGTATGGCTACTATATTAGGTACATTTCAGTCTACACTAACTAACTTCAAATATCTACGTAAGATATGGAAAGATAATACAGAAGAAGAAAGACTATTAGGAGTTTCCCTAACAGGTATCCTTGATTGTCCTATATGGACAGAGGAGATTCTACAGATACTTAGAGATGTAGCAGTAGAGACTAATAAGAAGTTAGCTAAAGACTTAGGTATTCCTCAGTCAACTGCTATCACTTGTGTTAAACCTAGTGGTACAGTTAGTCAATTAGTTGACAGTGCATCAGGTATTCATGCTAGACATAATGACTACTACATCAGAACTGTACGTGGTGATAATAAAGACCCACTCACACAGTTTATGAAAGATAGTGGCATACCAAGTGAGCCTGATGTTATGAAGCCTGACAGTACAACTGTGTTCAGCTTTCCTATGAAGTCACCTGAAGGTGCTACAACTAGAACAGAGATGTCTGCTATTGAACAACTAGAGTATTGGTTAATGTTTCAGAGACATTGGTGTGAGCACAAGCCTTCTGTCACTGTATCTGTTAAGGAAGATGAGTGGATGAAAGTGGGAGCATGGGTCTATGATAACTTTGATGAAGTATCAGGTATATCTTTCCTGCCATTTAGTGACCATACATATGCTCAAGCACCTTACCAAGATGTAGAAAGAGAAGAGTACTTAGAGTTAAAACAAATAATGCCTAAGTCTATTGATTGGTCTAAGTTAGCAGACTACGAGAAAGAAGATACTACTACAGGTGGTAGAGAACTTGCCTGTACTGCTGATTCATGTGAGTTCGTTGACATAGAAGCTAGTTAATGATAGAGGGTAGTCAGTTATTATGGTGGCAGTGGTGGTTATTAATCGCCATTTCCATCAACACTACGATAAATTTAATCGTGTTCTTCAAGGGTAGGAAGTTACACATACGAGAGATACTACATCTAAAACCAAAGAAAGGTAAAGTAAAATGAGAGATATGATAATAGGAGCACTTAAGACTAAGTTACTTGGGCAGATGAATAGTCATATAGCTAATATAGAAGTTATGATGACTAATCCTGTAGGTGTAGGAGACCATCCTACTATAATAGATACAATAGAAAAAGAACTAGGAGCATTAGAAGAGTCTAACGGAAGATTAAATGTTTTAATTAAATACTTAGAAAGGAAGCAGAATGAAGCCATTGAAGAGAAAACGGAATCCAAATCTAAGTAAGTATGATGCACCTTTAAAGATACAGTTTACTAAAGGTATGACAGACTTCAAAAGAGGAAAGATTACTAATCCTTATCACAGTAACACTATGCAGTCACGTGAATGGATGAGAGGTTTTAACACCTCATATTATCAGAAGTTAGAGAGGGTCAAAAATGATGAGGATAGAAGAAGAAGCGAGAAAATTCATGGAGGATAAATTGATAATTCAAGAGGTGATTACACCTGATTTGTACGAGAACTTAGCAGGTCAAACTGCTATCTTTCCTAAAGACAAAGCACTAGAGTATTTAGCATTAGGTATGACAAGTGAAGCAGGGGAAGTTGCAGGTAAGGTAAAAAAACTTATACGTGATGGGGAAGATGTGGAAGGCTTTGAGTTAAAGAAGATTGCCATAGCATCAGAGATAGGTGACGTACTTTGGTACTGTGCTATGATGGCAAAGGAAGTGGGAGTTCCCTTGAATACTATTATGCAAGAGAACTTGAGGAAGTTACATGATAGGAAAGAACGTGGAACATTACAGGGGTCAGGGGATGACCGTTAGGTACGTGCCATTAGTCCACCACGTTTAAACTTGTAGCGAACTTCTCCCATTAATTTAGTACCATCAGATGCATCAAGAGGTTTTGGTGCATCTATCTTTTTCCAATAGTTAACACCATTAGCAAATACTCTGTTGCCTATAACAGTGGCTGTATCAGCACTTCTAACTGCTTGTCCTGTGGCTACATCTGTATATAAGTGACCTGATGCAGGATTAAATGATATTTCAGTTTCATATCCTTCTTTTAAAAGATTACGATTAGATACATAATTACCATCAACAGAAGCCATGTTAAATTTACCACTAGCTTCTGGAACAGCTAAACCTTTAGCCTTAGAAGCAATTCTTTGTCTATGTTTCTGATTAACATTAAATGTTACATTTTCTACTGTAGCATATGGCTGATATGACAATGCTTTTCCATTATAGTTATTTGTGTGTATAGTTTGCAATACACCTTTCTCTCCATCAATAGTCCTAGAATTTAAATTCTTTCTAATGCCTACCTTTGTACCATCCTTTACCCCAACACCTATTAGTTTGTTAGCATCTGAACTACCTGCTGTCTTAATGTTTTTTAGTTTCTCATCAAACAATTTAACTGTTTCAGTTGTATAATTAGATTTTAAATTACCATCTAATGCATATTTACTTGCACCTATATCTAATGGTGATACTTCTTTAGTAGAGTCTACTATGTTTACTTTAGGTGTGTTTGATTGTGGCATTACTTTATTCAGCAACTCATCTTTTCTTTGGTCTCTATGCAATATCATATCAAAATTAAGTCTTTGTGTTTTGCCATTTTTATCTTTTACTATTAACATTGGTCTGTAAACATATTGGTCGGATACTTCTTTATTAACTGAAAACTCTGGATGATTGCCATCAAAGAAAGTTAACTCTTCTGGTAAATCTCTCTTTACTATTTCAGGATTATCTGGTGCTTTAAAATATTCTACCATCTTCTTGTGTCTATCTATTACTGTCTGTAGTTGTTTTTTCCTAACTGGACTTACACTATACCCCACAACTGTAAACTCTTCTTTTATTCCACTAGGCGGCTCTGATATGTATTTACTTCCTCTAGGGTAATCATCAAAATATCCAATGTTTTCAATATTTTTCGCAACACCATTAAATTTTTTTGCCATTGCATTTATGTCAAAGTCCATTTTTCCTTTAGCTGATACATATGCTAAATCAAAATTCTTTTCAAAATCAAATCCTTGAGCTTTCTTTTCTGCATCAGTCATCTTTCTAGCAGGAGATGGTTCACGTTTAGCAGTCATAGCCATTACAGCATTACCTATATTACCCTGTTCATCAGTACCATACAGTTTAGCTCTAGCTACCTTTAACTTTTTAGCTAAATTTACTGCACCATCAACACTCATATTATCAACATTTATATTTTTCATAGCTTTAGAGGATAGTCCTAGAGATGATAATATTTCTCTTGCTGTTTCTTTTTGTGCAATAACATTTTTAGCTATTTTAGGTGCTTTAGCAACAACTCCACCAACTCCACCAAACTCACCTGCACTAAACCCTGATTTAGCATCTTCTTTTAATACAGGATTATCAATTAAAGAATCTAGTAAAGTACTAAAGTTTTCTTTATAGTATTCTGAACCCATGTTTTCTTTAGACACTTCAGTAAATCCTTTACTAAAAGCATCCATTCTTTTACCATCATCTGCAAGTATAGCATCTTTTATACCAACTCCTGCAGCAACAACATCTGTTGGTAGTCCTAATGTAGCACTAACAGCACCTGAAGCCATACCTGCTACAGTTGTGCCTATACCTTGAAATGCTTCACTAACACTTTTGTATTTAGTTTTATTATCTTCTTCTATTGTATTATCTAGAGCAACTAAATTTTTAACTTCCTCATCATTTATTTCCACTTAAAACTCCCTTTTGCACAATTTTAGCAGCCCTATTAGCCAATATTAATATGCTAACTTCTTTATCTTTTATTCTGACCATTCTATCTTTATCTGCATTTACACTTGTAAAATCATTAAATCCAAAATTTTTTAATTCCCTTTTTAATAACTCATTAACAGATTCTTTGTCTCTTTGATTTAAAGATTCCCATTTTTGAAAGTCTATTGTAGTATATCTAGCACCTTTATTAGGTTCAGTAGCCTTAATTTCTCCTAATGCTTTTTTTCTTGCTAGTCCAATTAGTGTCATAGAATCTGTATACAAAGAACTTCTTTTTTCTTTATAGCTTTTCTTTTTATATTTATCGCTTCTAATTACTTGAGCCATTCTCTCATTTAAATTAGTAGCACTGCCTACTTCACTTAAATAAAACCTAGTTAATTTATCTACTTTTGCATTTGGGTGCTTTCTATATATTTCATAGTTTTGCATATTTAATTTACCCAATTCTTGAAGATATAAATTCTTAGGCTTTCTTCTCATTTCTCCTGTAAACTGACCTATAAGTGGGTCTTGATACTGTAAAGGACCTGTTTCAAAAGCTGAACGAGCAGGTTCATCATACTGTAAATCCAAAGATTCAGAGACAGCTTTGTTGCTCATAAAACCTTTCTTGCCTATAAATGGTGTATCTTCTCCTAAGTCAGGAAAATTAGACATTGCTCTTGCTTCAATTATACTAAACATATTAGTTTCGCCTGTTTTGGTTTCAGGCACATAGGAGGACTTTACATCAAACTGAGAGTACAAATCTCTAAAAGGAGCAATAGGTATAGTCACAGTTTTAACTACATTACCTATTATCTCTCCTAGTATCTTATCTGTTTTTTCTCCACCTTCGCCCTCTGTATTACTTAAATCTGTTAAAAGTTTATCTAATGTGTATAGACCTAATCCTGTCCTAAAGGTAGAACCACCAACAGCTTGTAACACATCTTTTGCGTATCTACCCCAACTTTTAGTAGGTAGTGTATTAGGTCTGTCTTTATTAAATACACCAGACCTATATAAGATGTCAGCATATAACATGAACATAGAGAAAGGACCATACATGGCTCTACCATCCACTAGTTTACCATCATTACCTCTATACTCATACCAATGATTTGTTTCACCTTGTTTTGCTCTCCATTGATACGCAACAGTAGTAACAGCTGCTGTAGTAAACTGTTTTGCTAATCTATCTTTAAAATTATACTCAACCTTTTTAGCTTTAATTGGACTAAATGGGTTAGGTATTTTTTCAGCAGGTAACATACCTAAAACAGGTGCGTGTTCATATATAAACTTTAATTGTGAAGCAACAAACTTAGGAAATGGTAAAAAACTAGTTATTAAAAATGGTATTTTTCTTGATGCTGATATAACACCTCTTGCAACGTCAGAACCTAATTTACCATACTCTTTAAACTGTGTCTGATAAGCAAAATCATAGGATTGTTTTACAGCTTTTGTAAATATATCATCTGGTATTTTAGTAAAATCTCCTGCTTCAAACATAGTAAATAAATCATGAGTTTTCTGTTTATCCAATTCTTTAGACAGTAAAGTTACTGTTTTAGTGTAATCAGCAGATGCTCTATAATCTGGTCCTAATCTTTGTATCAGTCTTTGTTTTATTATTCTTTCTTTGGCTGCTTTTTCAATAGTTATACCTGCATCTCTTATACCTCTTTGCAAAGAAGCACCTAAAACTGCACGTTTAAATATATTGTCAGATGCAGTATTTAAAAAGTTTAACTTTCTTCCCATCGCAGTCATAAAACCATCCCCACCTGCTCTTGCTGCAATATCAGCATTTGCAAAGAATAATCTTTTTGCTTCGTTAGGAAAACTTTCAGAAAAAACTTTCCTTATTATATCTCCTTCATATGGATTAAACATAAACTTAGCGACATCTGTACTACCGTCAAAGATATTTTTATATTCTCCCTTAAAGCCATACCTTAATTGTAATGCGTTCTCAATCGTATTATCCATAGTTCGTGTTATAGAGTCTGTTAAAATTCTAAAACCACCATTTATTGTGTTTCTAGCTGTAGTTTTAGGTTGAATAGTCATAAGAGAAACTCTAGCAGAATCTATATCTTGAAATAATTTGTATCCCATAACTAAAGGATTTTTAGCTAACTCTTGTGCAGTTTCTTCTGCCGATACTTTGGAAACACCTTTTCTATTTAAAGCATCTATATCTTCCAATAAACTTTTAACAACTTTTCTATCTGCTTTATTTGCAGTTTTAGTAGACTTGCTTCCGATAGTCTGCTGTAAAAAACTTTGTTTTTGTAATAGCCTACCTGCATCTGAAACATCTGCTTTATAAACTAATGAAAATTGGTCTAATGTTATGTTATGCTCATCTAGTATTTTACTAATATCGTCTATAGGAACGTCATCTTTTAAAATAGCTCTGTGTATAGCAGTGGTTATTCTCTCTCCGGGTTTTTGATTAACTTTATCACCAACACGTAACACGGCAGCTGTTATATTATTTCTAACTTCATTAGAAAGACTAGATGTAAATGAATCAGAACCAAATATATCTTTTTTTATCTTTTGACCTTCTTTAACTTTTGTTGGGTCTAATGCTTTTTTCTTACCTGCCTTTAACCCTACTTCTAACAACTCTGTAACCTCGTCAAGATTGCTATTTATTTTTTTTACTTTATCTATATCTGCATTTTCTAACACTTTATCTGTTAATACTTTTGCTTCTGTTTCTTTTAGTTTTACTGCACCCTCTGCTCTTTCTGCTAATTTAAGTGATTTTATTTCACTAGGAAGGGTAATACCTCTAGCTAAACCTGTTAATACAAATCCTCCTGTAGCAGATAAACCACCTTCAATAAATGGTCTTGAGTAATCAAATTCTTTTTTTATGCCAGATTGAAGTCTAGTACTTTCTTTTACAGTGCCTTGACCTAAACCAACCCCACCTTCAATTAAAGCACCCTTAACACCTGCTTTCATAACCTCGCCTAGTATTTTTTTAATACCTATTTTAGTAGCTTGAACACCTCCTTGTGCAGCAATCTTACTAAACCCACCTGTGAAAACACTAGCAATGGTAGAAGGTGCTGTTGCAAGACCTTGTGCATAGTCACCTAATTTTCTAACACCAGTACCAACATCCTCAAAGAAACTCTCTCCCTCAGACTTTTCGTACAAGTCTAGTAGCCTACCATACCTAGCCTTTTGGTCAGTTGTACCACGCATTACGTGTGTTAAATCTTTTACTGCTGTTACTTCATTAACATCAGAAATGCGAAAATGTTCCATATAAGCATCGTATACTTTATCAGGAGTATCTAACTCCTCGTCAGTAAAACCTGCTCGTTCCTCTAACATAGCAGAAGCATCTCCAAGAAAAGAAAGGTCTTTTGTCAAGACCTCTTTATTCATATCTTTACTGTCGTAGTAATTATATTTTTTATACAATTCTATAAACCTTCTTCTTTTAGTCTATCACTAACTATTTTTTTTGCCATATTATACGCAACAGATTGGTCTAAACTAGTGTTATTAGTAGTAAGCTGTATTACTAAATCCTGTATTATATCTCCTTTTTCTCCCGGACTTATTTTAGTTAAGCCATTAGCTGTTGATACTTTAATTGAATTATTAAGTAATGAAAAATCAAGTGCGTTTGATGTACTTTTTTTGTTCTTTAAGTCAAATAAACTTTTATCTGTTTTATTATTATTTCCTAGTATAGTACTAAAACTAGGTATAACACTTTTTTCTGGAACTACATTTGATTCAGATGTCTTGTCTTTCGTATTTTTAGGATTATTTACATTTATTTCAGCAATAGTTATTGGTTTTCCTTCAGGATATAGTAAATAGTTACTTGCGGCAGAATCATCCATGCTAAAATCTTTGAATACTATTTGGTCATACTCAACCGTCAACTTAGATGCCGCTTCAAATACTTTGTTGTAAGTGTCTTCCTTGCCTTCTTCTGTCTGTAATCTATAGCCTGTAGGTGAAGTTATATCTGAAATAAAGTCTAATTTTACCCCCATCTGCTTTGCCAAAACTTTTTGAGCAAGTCTTTGAAATGCAGCAGGAGAAGTTTTAGACCTAGTATCTAGTGCTCTTAGTCCAGATTGAGATAAACTACCACCTATTTTAGAAATGTTATCGTTTACCTCTATAGTTTTTTTAGGTGTAACTAAATCTGTTTTAGCTTTTATAGTTTCACCTACAGGTCTACGTAAACCTAACGCAGCTAAAGTGTCTACACCACCACCTGTAAATTTCATGTTTGATAAATCTGTGTCTACAATATCTCTAGTTAAGTAATTAAGTAAAGACGATTTATCTACATTAACATCTGTATCGCCTGTAACACTAACAAAGCTATTTAGACCTGCTTTTGTAACCCCGGGTTTCTTTGATATTTTAATTACTTCATCATATAAATCTTGCTCTAATACAACTTTTATAGACGAATCGTTTAGTCCTTTGTTTCGCAATACATTGTATTTATCACCTAAGTCTGACATTCTAGTCTGTCTTCTTTTTCTTGTAGCTAATCTATCTGCCATTATAACTTGTGATGCATCTTTAATAAGAGCATCTATACTAGATTGCTGACGAGCTATTTCTTTAGATGCACCTTCGGCTACACCACCTAAAAAACTCATAGTATTACTACCAAATAAACCCAATATTATCTCCTAGCCATTAATCCCATTTGAGGTTCTTCCTCTTCTGTAGCAGTTTCTTGCGTATCCATAGGTAATTCATCTTCATCATCGTCAACTAAATCACTTAGTTTGCCTATGGTAACGTCAATATCACTTGTATTACTACCTATCTTTACAGAATCGTCTGCATCTAATCCTGTATTATACTCTATATCAGCACTATCTGCAACTAACTTTATGGTCTCCATGATAACAGGCAATACTAACATTCCTACATCTATGCTATGCAAACCTTGCATAACACTAGATAGCTGTATTGTATTAGCTAATGTTGTTATAGGAACACCCATCTCTAATACATTTACTAATGTTTCTGTAAATTGCTTATCTTGCATCCTAGTTATGTAATATTTAGATGCATCTTCAACATTTGTGTACTTTGCAGGTTGTTGCCAAGGTCTAGCACCCAACTCATGTGTCATTGACATTCCCGGAATAGGAGCATCTATCAATGGTTCATTTCTATTAGCCATCTTTTAATTCCTTAATACTCTGTTGTTCTGCTCTAAGTGATTCTACTATATCAGCTATAGTTTCTACAGGCTGTTTTGAACCATCGTCTTGGGTGTCAATACCCATAGAGTTTCTTTTTAACAACCCACTATTTTTAGCAACAGGTTTTTTTGTATTCTTTCTTTGCTTTATAAAAGCATCAACTTCCTGTGAAATACTAAATGCTGGATTAAACATATTAACCTCCTAAAATTGATTTAGCAGGATTTAATGTGCCTATATAAGCAGCTCCTAGTTGTCCTACTAAATTACCTATGGCAGTTGACCCAGAAGCACTAGCAGATAGTCTCTGTGCTTCTGTCCTAGCATCAGCACTGATGTTAGCTACTGCAAGTTCTTTAATTCTGTCTTGTTCATTCTCTGCACTTTTCCATGCCCACTCCATAGTATCAGCATAAAATGTCCATAAATTATCATATTGTTGTGTAGATACATCTAATACTGCTTTAGCATTTAATTCATTAGCACGATTAATAGCACTTGTGTCTGCTGTAGCAATCTCTCTTCTCCACACTGCATTGTTCTGTGCAATAGCTAATTGATTCTGTGCATTGAATTGGTCACGTTGATTAGCTACCTCTGCATTAAATCTTGATAAGGTATTTAACTCACCTGCATTAAACTGATTCTGTGCATTAGTCTGTGTAGAGTTAAATTGAGACACTTGATTTGCTAAACTAGCCATGAATTGATTTGTTTGATTATCTGATGTAGCATTAAATTGTCTTGCCGCATTTACAGCAGCTTGGTCTGTGAGCAAAGATTGATTGTTAGCTTGTGCATTAAACAATGAAGTTTGTTGCTCATTAGTCAGGTTAGCCATGTCTAACTGTAAGAAGTTGTTAGCATTTTGCACTGCACTCTGCTGTCTAGCATTTAAGTTAGCACTATCCATCTGTGCAAGTGCTGATGCTTCAGCCATAACTACACCTTGTCTGTTAGATAAGTTGTTTAGATTAACTGTATTAGCTGTTCTACTATTCTCTAATGCTATAGCCTGTTCAGCAGTAAAGTTTCTATTAGCTATGTCAGCTATCTTAGCAGAGTTCTGTACTCTTGCTTGAAAGTCTTGGTCAAACTCTAAGCCTAAGAATGTTGCACGTTGTTGTGCGGCTAACATAGCTCTAGCTTGTCTATTAGATAAGTTCTGCATTTCAAATGCTCTTACTGTCTGAGCATCTGCATTAGCAATAGGTAGTGCAGACTCTAATGCTGCCTGAACCATTGCCTGTCCTGCCATACTAGATGCACCTATACCTCTTTGTTGCATCATAGCCTGAACACCTCTAAGTGCTCCTGCTGCCCATGCAGGTGGATTGGTTGCATCAAAGTTAGCAGTTAAACTAGCTAGTTGTCCTGCTACAGTTGCTTGTTGACTAGGTGTTGCAGTCGCTGCTTCTACTTGTTCAGTAAATGCTTTAGCTTTCTCTGCATCAGCTACACCATCAATTAACTCACCTGTTTGTATCTGTCTTGTCACAGGATTGTTTAATGTGATTGCACTACCTTGTGCGGCAGTTACGTTGGCTACACTTGTAGCTGTCTGTTGAGCTGCCACAACTTGTGCTTTAGTATCTGATGCATCTGTCTGAGCTGCTGTATTAGCCTGTAGTGCATTTTGTACGTCATCACTAGCTTGGTCAGCAGTCATTGCAGTTGAGGTAACAGTTGTTGGAGCACTTGCCTGTGCTGTCTCTGCACCATATGTAGGTGCTACAGGTGTGCTTGTTAGTTGTCCTGTAGTAGGAGTAATCATTTGCTCTTGCATTACAGGTGTTAGTTCAGGCTGTGTTACAGCACCTACAGGTATTGCACCTGTCTGTGCGAGTGTAGTACTTGCATCTGTTATAGTCTTTGGGTCACCTGCTACACCATAGGCAGGTACTTGTCCTTGTGCTTCACCTAATGTAGGTACATAGGCTTGTTGGGTAGGTGTATATGTTGGGGTAGACTGTGTTGGAGAACCACCTGTTTGCAGTTTAACTACACTACCACCTCTAGCCATCTCTTGTGCTTTAGATTGAAATACAATCATCTCTCTTTGTTTATCAGGATTATCTTCTAAGTACCTATCAAACTCTTCCATGCGACCTGCATATCCCATTTTACTAGCTATCTTCTGTAATCCCTGTGGCTTAAAGCCTTTAAACATTGCCATGTATTATTATCCTACTTCATTACTATTGCGACTACTAAAGCTACCACACCTAAAGTTCCCACCATAGACATAGCTTCTATTCGCCACATTCTTTTGTCTAGTGCTTC
>JGI24524J20080_1000485_pt1 | contig 11138 bp, 13 predicted proteins | sample LinPmetageLP49_FD_20080 | JGI IMG/M metagenome (IMG submission 20080)
CGGCTTGCCACGGCTGGAACCGGAGCGGCACATGGTGATAACCAGGCCATCCTTGGTAAGCCCTTTTGCTTTCAAGGCTTCCTCTACCTGCGCGGCGAATTCCGGATCGGTGCTCATCGCAAAGCGGCCCTTGTCGGCAAGAAAGTTCGAGCGATCGGCCAGTTTGAACGGAATATTCTTGTCGATAACGTCAGTGAAGCCAATGAACATAATTTCAATCGGATCGCGGACATCCACGAACAGGAGTTGGTCTGCCTGTTTCTGGATCAGGTCATAGGTTTCCTGCGGCGTTAGAGCGAGCGCTTCCTGAGCCTGAGTGTGGGGCGACTACCGCTATCAGTATCTGTCGCATGAGTGTCTCCTGTTGAGACGAGGTTTTCTTTAAGTGCGGGCAGAGCAAAGCGCTCACCGAGTGGCAAGCGCTCGCAGATCTAGAAACCCGCCTAGAGTTTGGTAGTGCGGAGGTACGGACGGATTTCGTTCCAGCCGTTCGGGAACAGGCCCTTGGCTTCTTCATTGGAAATGGAAGGTGGAATGATCACGTCTTCACCCTTGCGCCAGTCTGCAGGCAACGCACATCTATTGGCGTCGCCGGTCTGAAGTGCATCGATGACCCGCAAGATCTCGTCAAAATTTCGGCCCACTGCCATTGGGTAAGTCATGGTCAGGCGGATTTTCTTGTTCGGGTCGATGATAAACACGCTGCGCACGGCTGCAGTCTCACTTTCACCGGCGTGGATCATTTCATACAACTCGGCCACTTTGTGGTTGGCGTCAGCGACGATCGGGAACTGGAGGTTACAGTTCTGAGTGTCGTTTACGTCGTTGATCCATTTCACGTGTTCTTCGACTGTGTCTGTGGACAGGCCTAGCGGCTTGGTATTGCGCGCTGCGAATTCTCCGGCTAGCTGGGCAGTGCGGCCCATTTCGGTGGTGCATACAGGAGTAAAGTCAGCCGGATGGCTGAAGAAAAACACCCAGGAATCGCCGGCCCAGTCGTGAAAATTGATCTTTCCGGCGGTGCTGTCGATGGTGAAGTTCGGGGCGGTATCGCCAAGCAATAAGCTCATGTTTTGTCTCCATCAGAAGTTCAGGGGGCGTAGGCGAAAAGCCTCGCAAGCTCACTTGCAGACTAAGCGCCTATTACTTTGTAAGTCTATTTAATTATAACTATATTCCAAATTAAGCTAATGTATTTTCGTTGTAGTTTTGAGTCCGCAAACTTGGAGCTGCTTGCCTCAGGGTTTTCGTCTGCAGGTATTCAAACCAATGAATGAATAGGCTGGGCATCTCCCCATCATCGCTGTGGCGAGCGGTATGATGCCAATCCAGCCCCACGGGGTTTGTGGTCCTATGAATACAAGTGCAAGCAACCCAATTCCAACAATGGTTCTTGCACTGCGGTCTATGGTTCCGATGTTTTTCAGCATTGTCCGTCTCCGTAATGTGCTGGCCTTGTGGTAGCCAAAATAGACTGAGCGGAATGGCGGGTTCAGTGACAAAGTCACAGTTGACGGGCCGCTGGCTATCAGATAGGTGTAATAAGATGTTGAGTCACAACATTCTTGATCGTCTTGAAGAGTCTCGCCGCCGTGCGATTCTGGGAGCGCTTAAGCCAATTTAGATCCCTGCCGGCCAGGTTCTGTTTGGCGCTGGCGACCGTTGCAAGGGGTTGCCTCTCATCTTGAGTGGTCGGGTTAAGGTGCAAATGACAGACGTGTCCGGTAATCGCATCGTCCTCTATCGGATCGACCCGGACGACGTCTGTACACTTTCCATCGGGTGCCTTATGACTGGAAGGTCGTACCGTGCAGAAGCGATTGTTGAGGAGGCCGCCGAGATTTTGCTTATCCCCGGGGCGTTGCTTGATCAGCTTATGGGGCAGTCCAAAGATTTTCGGCTTGGCGTGCTGGAGTCCTACGGGCGTCGCCTGGATGATTTGATGTTGCTAGTGGAAGAAGTGGCTTTTCGTCGCATGGACCAGCGTTTAGAGGAGTGGCTGACATCTCATATGACTGATGGATCCATGGAGGTAACTCATCAACAGATAGCCTCTGAGCTTGGTACTGCACGAGAAGTGGTGAGTCGTCTTCTCAAAGAATTTGAAAATCAGGGAAGGGTTGAACTGTCGCGCGGACATATTCGGTTGATTGCCTGATCTTGTTTGCCATAAGCAGCATGGCGGTACTCTCTCTGTTATCGATGATTCTTCTTACGGCAGCGAAGTGTCGCCCGCATTTGAGCTGTCTTGGGTCGGGCGCACAGGCCAGTATGGCAGCGGCTGTTCGAGGCCCGATGCCAGGAGATGGGCGAGAAGCGTATGTTGGTCGATCCGCGGCTTTACAGATGGCCTCGGCATCATTGTCGTCGTTCTTGCTGCTCTTGCGGTAAGAAGCGTCAAAGCAGGGCGCAATGATCCGGGCATTGTGGCCGAGCCGGGTCAATTGCCTAGCCCAGTAGCGAGCGCCGGAGCAGGCCTCCATGCCAATCAGGCACGGTGGCAATTGCGCAAAGAACGCCAGCAATTTGGGCGGTTCAAACGTTTGCGAACCACGACCTTGCTGTGTTGGTTGGTGCCATGAATACTGAGCTCAGTTTTCGCCAGATCAATGCCAATGGTTGTAACATTCATGATGACTCCTCCTGCTTCAGATTGAAGATGTCAGACATTTTCAGTGTGGCACATCGTTGATGTCGAGGGACCGGGGTAGAGCCCGGAGTGTTTAGTGGGCCGAGGTAAGTCTACACCGTTTATGGTCGGCGTTAAGTTCGACCAAGCCTTAAATTAAACCATTGAGAGGATTGAGAAATGACCAATATCGATATAGGCATTGATGCTGAAGATAGAGTGAAGATCGCTGAAGGCCTTAAACGCCTTTTAGCCGATTCATATACTCTGTACTTAGTCGGCCCTGCAAAAACACCGTTTTCAGATAACCAGTAATTCACCGGATTCCGTTGATTCATCCGGCAGAGCCGGAATTAACCATAAAATAGCCAATATCTGGCGTAAATGCCGCCCATTTTCATAAGGCCAAAGAAGCCCCGCGAGCTTCCGCAGAACCTTCCTCAGATTCAGGCCTACGCCGCACAGAACCGCGTGTATCTTGTCGCCGGTAAAGCCTCTTAGGAAGTTCCGATACATCAGACCGTCGCTTTTCAGGTGGCCGATGATCGGCTCGATACTGTTTCGCCGATGTTGCTGATCGGGATGGGCCTTGCCGCGTCCCCGCCGCTTGCCGGTGATATGAATTTTGGATAGGAATGTGCTCTCGCTGCCACGGTAGCCCCGGTCGGCCAGCAGATGCCCCGGCATCTTGCTGGTATGCAGGAGGACGCGCTTGAGCGCCGTGTCGACAGTATGGCCATCGTAGGGGTTGCCGGCCAGGGCCTGGCAATCCAGAACAAAGCCCTCTTTTGCGGTGGTCACCACGCTGACCTTGGAACCGAACTCATAGCGGGTGCGGGCCTTGCCCTTGGCGATACACACCACCTCCGGTTCGTGCAGGCTGTACAGCCGGGGTTTAACGGTGCGGTCGCCATACTGGTTCAGCAACTGCAAGGCCTGATGGAGCTTATGGCTCAGGCGCTCGGAGCGCTGCTCCATCGTGCGCTGGTCAACGATGGCCTGGCAGATCTTGCCCAGATTCCGGTGCATCTGGCGCAGTACCTTGTGCATCCGCTTGAACTGCCGGGCATGAGCGTAGCGGCCCACCTGCCAGACCATGCCGGGTAATCCCTTGCAAAAGGTCTGGCGGAATTTGATGCCTTCATCCTTGGCCAGCTCTACCAGTTGCCGGTGGCAACGGCCTGCCAACCGTGCATCGCTCGGGTAGGCAACGGCCTTGGGCATCACGGTGGTATCGATGACGGCCACCTTGAGGCTTTCCGGCGCAATGACGCCAGTGTCCTGACCCAGGGCTATGCTCATTTTCAGAAGCTCACGTGCTCCGTCTTCACCGATGCGATGCCGGAACCGCATCATGGTGGTTTCGTCCATCGGCAACCGGTGCTGAAAAATCACTTCGCCGCAGAAATGCTGCCAGTAGGGGTTCTCCACCCAGCGATCCAGCACATCACGATCTGACAGCGCGTACATGTGTTTGAGCAACTGCAATCCGACGTGTAACCGAATGGGTAACCCCGGGCGCCCCGCTTCCACCGCGTACAACTGCCCAAAATGTTGCTCGCAAGCCGTCCAGTCGATCCGCTTTCCCATCCGCACCAGTTCGTGCCGAGGGTTGAGGATGTCTTCAAGGTAGGTTTCCAGCAGATCTCGCTGTGGTGTCTGGCGCTTATCCCGTGGGATCATGGGCTTTTCTTCCGGTTTTTGGGCGAAACGGGGAAATTTGTGGTGGAAATTATACCCTGAAATCAGGCCAACTTATTGCCTTGAATCATATTTTTACTTTTGCAGGGCCGACTACTTACAAACACATAATTTTCATTGGAATGTGAGTGGCCCCCAATTTCGCGAGCTACATTTAATGTTTGAAGAACATTACACTGAGTTGGCTATCGCAGTTGATGATATTGCGGAACGTATTCGTACTCTGGATGTAGCTGCTCCTGGAACCTACAAAGAATTTTCAAGACTTAGCTCTATTGAAGAAGTTGAAGGCGTTCCGAGCTCAGAAGAAATGGTTGATTTGTTGACCAAAGGGCATGAGCAAGTAGTCAAGACCTCTAGAGATGTATTGAAACTTGCGCAGTCTGCGGATGACGAGTCAACAGCGGCATTGGTCTCTGACCGTATGCGCATACATGAAAAAACATCATGGATGCTGAGAGCTACTAGAAAATAAGTTGTGGCTCCAGAACTTACCAAGGCAATCAGCCGACCGCAAAACGCGGCGGCTGATTGCCGCGCTATCTCTAAATCTGAATGTTCGCTTTGCGACCGGAGCGGCCAACTTATGATGTCATTGCCATTGATGGTTGACTTCAGTGCCCATCGCTAATAGGCAATCGTAAGGCGACGCTAGATTAGAAAAATGTTGCTGGCTGGCTAGCATTGCTCAAGCAGCAACCCTAAGAAATTTGTTGTTGCAAATATGTTGTCGACTTATTTTTCTAAGGCTACGTATATCAACTCAACTCACTCACTCAGCAACGAAAATCGCATATTTCATATTCGTATAATCCAGTTTAATAGAAGTAAGGGTGCCCAGGGTCCGGATGAATGGGTGCCACCGTCAGGCCAGTGCGGTTATGTGGCAAGGTTCGTTCGTATCGTGAAACAGTACGATCTTAAGCCGACAAAGCCGGAAGCTCGATGGTTGAAAGCGTTCCTGGAGCGCTGCCGCAGCTGACTCCCTGCTAAACTACCCTTCGAGGCAATGATTCTCACTGAGGGAATAAACGAGGTGAAAAAGAAACAGTTTACTGAGCAGGAGTTGCTGGAAGATTTGGATGCGGATTCGGCGCATACCGAAGAGTTCGCTCAGCCCAATATGAAAGGGCACTCACCACTGGAGCGACTGAGAGGTTCAGTTAAACGCTATGAGCGACCTACCGATCCCGTTTGGGATGAATTCTTTGACTCCAGTGAGCGAGTTTCAGAGGATTTCATGGTGGAACGGGATCAGCCGTTGGGCAAAGGCTGATACCTCCATGTCGGGTGCTACCCCGTTACTGCGGACATTCCTAAAAAGAGGCTGTCTCCACAATGACATACTATGAGAGGATTCTAGGAGCTGAAAGCAGTGGCATGAAGCTACTCTTGCTCGAAATCATGGCCCACCTTTCGCCCGAGCTGCCAAGCCTTTTTTCTTGGAGTGGGTAAAGAGGCCTGATTCCATCGTTTAAATGCCATGTCAATCGGGCAGAGCGGATTGGAGGATGGGAGGCGATGTCTCAAAAAAATAGCCATTTCAAAGCATTAACGTCATTGTACCTGTCATCAACATCCGATGCTTGGATCCGTCCCAACATTGAGCTGGAAATTGGTTATTGCTCGATTTCTGTAAGGCTCACTCCGTTCTCCAATTCTCCATGGGGGGTGGTCAAAGAATCTGTGATCTTTCAACTATTGCATGATGCCTCTCTTTTAGCTGCCAATACTCAGGAAACCTCACGGCTGGCCAAATGTTACAAGTTTGAATTGCAGCCTTTCCAGGCCCTTTGGGAAAGCCGCGTTGCAGCTGTTGCCCGAGTCATTCACTCCGACCTTCACCAATGGACCATTGAGTCGACCATTTATGATGAAGCGGAGAATGAAATCGCCTGGGCTCGCAGCTGGTTTTCCCGCTCCAATGTTTTGCTTGAGACGATCGCGCCCTACAAAAACCAAATGCTCAAATCGAGCCAGGACTGGAACTGACTTAAAGATGTCAGAAGGGCCTTCCGTGGCCCGTGAAGCTGGTCTGATGGTTAATTTGCGGGAAAGTCCGTCCAGCCGTCGAGCCAGCTTTGGGCAGATACCGGGCTCACAGCACCTACAAAGTTAGCCGACTCATCAAAGAATTCGCTTTGTGGTGGGCGTGTTGCGTTCATTTGCCGCAGTTGCACCCTAGGCATGAAAACCGGATTGGTGAGGTCTTTGGCGTTAGGGAACAACGCAGTTTCGACACGGAATACATTGTTATTCTGTGGTTCTTCCATCCAGGCTTGCTCGCTGAAGCCGAAGTCGTCGTCATCCTTGCCGGACTCTTGGGTGACCCTTCCTAAATGCCCTAGGTTGGCCAAGAGGTTGTTACCAAACGTCAGTCGGCCGCGATTGATAACCGAGAGCACGTTATCCCGAGTATCAATAGCCTCAATTGCGTAGCTGTCGATCAACATATTGTGAAAATGGCCACCTGAACCTTCCCGAAGCACCATGCCGCGGTGTTTCTTCTGGCTGTTGCCGCCACCCACGAGTGTGACGTTGTAGAAGGTGGGTTCTGAGCGGGGAAGGGCTTCGTGGTCGTTACCGTTGTTATCACCCTCGAAGGCGTTGTCGCCGGCATCTGGATGCTGCTGGATTACTGCGAATTGGACATTTCCGGTCCAGCCCCAATCCCAGTCGATGCTGTCGTCTCCTGCACCAGTGATGACGATGTTCTTGAGATCGACATTGCCGCCAAACATTTCAATGCCATCGTCGAGAGACCGGTGGACCTGAACATTTCTGACAATCGTGCTGTTGCCACACCCGCCCAGCGTCAGGCCGTTGAGCTCGTTATCCTTGAAAACCTCGAAACCAGCAAATTCGATTCGGGTAAATTCCACAACCCCACAGGAATCTTCGGCGTCAGTGCCGCCAAATGCACCTCGGGTTTCACCCTCGGGAAGCCCCTCGATGGAGGCTTCGGGCTGATTCGCCGGTGCGTTGCCAAGCAGAACAACGCCGCCCCAATCGCCACGCGATCGGTTGCCCTCAGTCTGGGCACTGGTAAACACTATTGGCTTGTCTGCTGAACCTCGGGAAAAAAGCTTCGAATTTGCGGTCACGACAAGCGCTGATCCATGTTCGCCTTCGACGGTAACACCGGGTTCTATGTTGAGGTTGGAGTTCTCAACATAGATGGTTTTCTCAAGGATGTACCGTTTGCCGGATTCCCAGGTGGTATCAACCAGAATGTCAGAATCAACGCGTACAGAACGGTCTTCAAATGCAGTGAACCCGACTGCCGCCGAACCAATGGCCAAGACCGGGAAAACGATGAGAGAGTTGCGTCGCAACCAGCTCTTTTGCGCAGTACGAGGTTCTTCTGTTGCTTCAAAGCGGGCAGTAGTTTCTTTCGCCATGAGCGGCTGGCCGTTGTCGCTAAGCTGTATCTCTTTGGCCAGGGCCTGAAGTTCCGGCTTACCTGACAGCTCAACCCGCCTGAGTACATCCGCACGATAAGCGGGTTCTCTGAGAAGCGTATTCAGATGAACGAATTCGACGCCGGGGCAGGCGCCCTTATCAATGCGACGTTTTAATCGCCATAATTTTTCGACTAACAGGGAAGAATCGCCAGACATAGGGAACTACTCTTCGTTGAATTGAACCTCAGACTCTAGCCTGCAACCATTAAGATCTGGTTAAACCTGTAGCTCATCTATATGCCTGTGTTTCTGACCGCCAGGTTTTATAGCAATCCTATCGTCTTGGCGTCGTGTTCCAGGCTTTCTCGAAATTCCGGATCTGCGATATTAATAAGTTCTCTGGCTCTTTGCGGAATCGAAAGGCCTTTAAGATTCACGCAACCATGTTCCGTTACGACCATATGAACGTCGTTCCTGGGGTCCGTCACCGTGCCGCCCCGTAGCTTTGGCACGACACGGCTGACGCTTCCGCCTTGCGCCGTCGAGCGAAGGGCCACGAACGACCAAACGTTTCTGGCCGGATTTTTCCAACTCTGGGTGGACCTATTACGGGGGTCAGGGTCAGGCAGCCATTTGCAGCTGCATTTTGTGCACCGCTGAGAAGTATAATTGCAGTGCAAGAGATAACGACGCCCAACTTTGGCGTTGCTTTGCTCATAATATCCATATCGTAATTCTCCCTTAGTTGCCAGAGTCGGGGGTTGTGAACATGAGGTTTCGATCGACGATGGTCACTGAGCCTTCTGTAGACCAGCCTTCTAAGCCATTTTCGAACCCTGTGTTCAGGAACTCGGCATTGACTGTTTGAGGAGCAGCTATTGTCACACGTTGCGCGTGATCTGGGAGGCGAAGCTCGATAGAACTCCAGTGGCAGAACCGCTTTCACCAGTGTCGTTGTTGATACCAACGAGAATCAGGGTTCCATCACCATGCACATTTGTCAGTGCAAATGATCCGTCGCTTGTCGATATTGCCGAGTACTTCCTGTCTGTATCAGGAAAGATTGCTGTTACGAGAGCGGAGGGAACAGGGAGTCCGGCTTCGTCATAAACTGTGCCATAGATTGCACCACTACCAGCGAGGTTTACAGTAACGAGCACAGAAGATGTATTTTCAGTTTCAAGCAAGCTGCCTTGCGCGGTGCCTGTTTCACCATCAACCGTTGTCACATCAACAACCTAAAGCCCAGCTTCCGTCAGATCCCCAATCGAAAAAAGACCATCGTTATCGGTGGATGTTGTAAAAGTCGATCCCGATTCAATGAAACCGACGTCAACGGTTGCGCCACTCACAGGTGCCTTATCGTTAAGGCCAAACACGCCACCATTTATCATCATTGTTTCTGGTTCGAATTCGCCAGAAATGATGGAGATAACTCGTTCAGCTTCGGAGATGAATACGGCTGCATAACCTTCTTCAACAAACTTTCCGTTTCTCTTGCTGACGCTGGCAATTTCCACGAAACTCCAGAGAAGGAGTCACGGATTACAAATTCTGCGTTGGAGGCTGTGCGAGGGGACGGGACACGCTTCGCCATCGTTATTATTCTGAGGCAGATTACGTTGGCCTGCGGTAGTTACACTCCGGCGATTTGTCAGGATGTGTCCGAGCAGCGATACCTTGTGACCAGGCTACGGAACGAACTGGATCAGGAGCGACCGCTTGCCCGGACAGATCCCCTTACGTCGATTGCTAACATTCGGAGCTTTCGAGCAGAGCTTGAACGCTCCATCGAGCGACTTTCTCAATACGGTCGACATTTCACGCTAATCAGTATTGATCTGGATAATTTCAAGCCGATTAACCATGACTACGGCCACGCAGAGGGGGGGGCAAAGTGCTCAAAGACGTGGGGGATACCCTCAGGTCTGGCCTTCGTAGCGGCAATTTCCCAGCACGCATCGGTGCGACGAATTTGCGGTGTTGCTTCCTGATACGGATTTCGACGCGGCCAGGAAGTTTATCCCGCGCCTGGTCGAGACCTTGGAGAACAAGATGAAGAAGAATGACTGGCCGTTGACGTTTTCACTTGGCGTGGTCACCTTCAATGAAACACCCGGTCGAGTCGATAAAGCCCCTCATGGTAGCTGATGAAACCATGTACCTCGTGAAGCGGTCTGGCAAGAACAGGGCTGCAATGCGTACGTTTCTGTAAAGCCGCCAGCTACTTCCATGACCAAGCTGCTGAGTTAGGCGTCATTCGGCGTCGAGATTCTCAGTATCATTGTGCTCCGGGATGGTCGATTTCAGCGAAACGTCACTAAGTCCATGCTGAAGCTTCTTCAGAAGGTGAAGCAAGCTGACGCCGTCATCAAAACTCATCCCCTGCATGGCCTGTTTGTAAAACTCGGCAATAGTGTCCTGCAGTCGATTCCAGAAAGTCCGACCAGATTCGGTAAGTACCACCAGTCGAGCTCGGCGGTCTTGGGGATCCGGTATCCGGACAACGTGGCCATCTCTCTCCATTCGCTTCAGAACACCATCCAGGTTTTGGCGACTGACGTATAGATATTCTTTGAGCTGGTTGAACGAAGTTCCGTCCTCAAACCCCTCCCGCGATAGAGCTCCAAGCACTGCCCACTGTACAGCGCTAATGCCCATCTCATTCTGAACCTGACGCTGCAGAATGTTTCCAGTCTGGAACAGACGAAAGAACAGGCGGTTGGGAATGCCTCCGGATTCGTTGACGATCATTTGTGCTCCTTTGGTTCTGCCATGGTTTTCCGGCCAAGGCAGACTGTCTTCGGCACCCCGAATCGCAGAGGATATGGGGTGCATCACTTCGGCAGGTATTCGCGGGCGATGATGTTCTTCATGATCTGCGCGGTACCGTCACCTATCTGCAGGCCAAGGACATCCCGCAACCGCTGGGCAAAGGGCAGGTCTTCACCCCAGCCGGTGTGGCCGTGGGCCAGCAGGCACTGTTTTACCACATCGAAGGAAAGCTTGGGCCCCCACCATTTGTTCATGGCGGCTTCGGCATTGTGGGGCAGATTGTTGTCCTTGAGCCACAGCGCATGGTAACACTGCATGCGCGCGGCATGAACGAAGGTCTGGTATTCGGCCAACGGATGGGTCAGGCCCTGGAAGGCTGACAGGTTCTGGCCGAAGGCTTTGCGCTCGGTCAGCCACTGCCAGGTTTCATCCAGGGATTGCTGGGCCACCGCCAGGCACTGCAGGCCGATCAGTGCGCGGCTGTAGTCGAAGCCCTGCATGACCTGTTTGAAGCCTTTGCCCTCGTCGCCCATCATGTTCATGGCAGGCACTTCCACGTTGTCAAAGAAGATGGAGCCGCGGCCGATGGCACGCTGGCCGTTATCCTCGAAGCGGGTGGTCGTGATACC
>JGI24524J20080_1000487_pt1 | contig 11073 bp, 5 predicted proteins | sample LinPmetageLP49_FD_20080 | JGI IMG/M metagenome (IMG submission 20080)
TCTGGCATTTTCTTTACCATATTAAGTAAATCTGATTCAGCTTTTATAGCTTCTGACTGATCTCTACCTATAGAATTATACTTAAGTCTGTAGACTCTATCTATTTCTTGTTTAAGAATATCTTGAGTTTTACTAGCTAAGGTGTTACCTTGATCTGTTTTTATAGAATTAGCTTGTTGATTAAGCTCTGCGGTGCTTTTAGCTAAAGCATCTTTGCTAGCTTGTATATTAGCCATCTGTGTGTTAAAAGCATCTGAAACTCCACCTATAGCTTCTGACAATGCAGCTGCTGGATCGCTTATTAAGGCAGCTTCTCCAGCTGTTAATCCTGGTTTTGAGTATGTTCCCATAATTTATTTTATTTTTTAATAACCTAAAGCTGTTTCAAAATCTTTTAACTTGCCTTCCCCTTCGCCCGCATAAGTTACTGTTTGACCTGGGTAAGTTTCTTCATGCCAAGTTTTATATGCATTATAATAGTTATCTGCTTCGTTGCTGGATCCTGGAGTATATTCATTGCTTGCTAATAAAGAGCCGCTACCTCCTATATTAAGTTCATCATAACCCCCTTCTTTTAATCCGTACCTGTTTGAAACAGTCGAATTTGCAGTTGTTGGGAGTTGTTGAACTACACTTTGTTGGTTTTGTAAATTTAAAAGATTTGTTTGAGCATTTGTATTAGCGGCTGTATTAGCGGCTTTAGTTTCTGGTGTTGGCTCTGGTGTTGGCTCTGGTATTTTATTAGGCACTAATCCACCAGCTAAAGTTTGACCTGCAGAACCTAAAGCAGCTATCCCAGTACTTATAGCTTGATCTCTAGTACCTCTAGCTATATCAGCTTGACCTTGTAATCTATCCAAGTCTGCTATGTCTCTGTTTTCTTGAAGCTGCATTATTCTAAGTTGAGACTGGCCTTTAGCTATATTTATTTGCTGTTGGCCTTGAGCTTTTAATTGAGCATTATTAACTTCTTGTTTTTCAATACTAGCAGCAACACCTTGTTTACTTTTTAAAGCAGCATTTGCTAATGCGGTTGCACCACCTGCCGAAGCTCCAGTAGATCTTAGCGTATCTAAAGTATTAGCTAAAGCTTGATCTGACTGCTCCATTTGTATTTCAGCTGCTTTAGTAGCTACAGCTAGATTCTCATAAGGGTTAGACATGTTGGCAAAAGGATTTTCTAAACCTTGTCTTCTAAAGTCTTCTATTTCTTGCATTCTTTCTCCATAAGCTCTATTAGCTTGAACAGCTTGTACTCCAGCTAAAACTGCTGGTGCAGCTTGTATAGCTGCTTGCCAACCAGTTCCTGGTTTTGTTTCAAATCCATCTATTAATCCCATATTTTTTTATCTTGATGATACTACAAATTCTGACGACACAGCAAACAATTCTTTTATATTACCAGGTGCTGTAGTGTCATCTGTAGACATTTTAACTGTGACAAAGTATCCTTTTATACCTGTCATTGATGCTCCAAAAACAACTTCTCCAGGTGAGACAGGACTGTTGTTTATTAAGTTAGCAAAATATTTATTTTCTTTTTTATTAAAACCAGCTCTATAAGTTATTCCATTTTGAATATAAGCTCCTTCGTCATAGCTTTTAATAATGCTAGTAGTGTCTACAGGTACATTAACATTGGGCAAAACTGAAGCCTCGTCTGAAATGAAACTGTCAACTTGCCATCCGGTACTTCCTTCGTAATTAATTGTTTTAAAGTTTTTATTAATTGAAGGATTAGGGTTGAATATAAAAGTTATAGAAGACTTACTATAAACACCATAAAAATTATTAGGTGGAGCAACTGGAGAATAATGTATGTAAACTCCACCTTCTTTAGCTGTATAAAAGTTATTTTTTAAACTAAACATTAAATCAGGTCTAAAAGAGTAAAACGTAGTCCAGCCTTGTACACTTTCTTTAAAAGTTAGCGTATTATAATAATCACTTGTTTCATCAAGTGTTTTACTACCAGAGTGTTGTTGAAGAGATATTATATAATTATCTTTGTAATTATCAAAACCTCCTTCTATTTTATCTTTCTCGTAATAAGCAAATTTTACTTTAGGAATTTTAGCAACTCCAGCTGTTACGGGTATATTTAAAGGACCCACGTCTGTAAAGACGCAAGCTTTAGTTACAAAGATACCGCTAGAGCTTTTTACCTTAACAGTTCCAACTCCAGTAACAACTGCACCAGTATTAACCCAGCTTCCACCAGATGTAGTATCTACGTTTAAGTATACTAAAGAACCTATTATAATATCTTCAAGAGGATTTGACCCTCCAGCAATATTTATTTTACCTGTTCCAGCAACAAACCAAGGCCCTAGAGGATCTGGAACTCTTTGAGCTGCAAATCCAGGTGCTGTTGGTATTCCACCGGGGACTTGAGGTCCTTGAGTAATTGAACCAGCTGTTTGATTATATTCTAAACTATAATCTTCTGTAAAAAGCTGTTGTTTGTCTTTTATTTTTGATAATTCATCTCTAAAGTAATCTCTCATACCATATTGAGATATCTCAGTTATGCCATCTCTAGACAATCTAAGTATTGCATTTCTATTTTTATCTGCAAAATATCTTCTAAAACCAAAACTAGCAAAGCTTTCTGGATTTTTACTTATACCATACTCTCCTGTATAAGGAGTTACTTGCCCAATAACAACATTTGAAGTTGTGTTTAAAGGAGTTCCTTCAGCTGAGTATATAGCATCTTTGTCTATCAACGCTGTACTAACTTTATTTTCTTGAAATATAGTTAAATTGTTATCCATAGCGTATATCAACTGAACAGAACCGTTATGTGGGTCTACGCCTTTTGTTATATCTTCTGCAACAGAAAAAACATTAGTTTGATTTATGTTAGTTCTAGAATTAAAAACTCCTGAATATATTAAAGCATTAGTCCTATGTCTAACGCCATTAGACTCTTCCATTAAATATGCTCTAACACCTAAATCAACTTGAGTATTATTAAAACCACCTCTTATTCTAGACTCTTCTATAACCCAGTTAGAGCCGTTATTAACATTGTAACTACTGTTAGCAACTGGCCAAACATTTGATTTAGGTGCGTCTACATCTTGACCTACAGGGTTTATTGTTTGAGGGAAATTAGGATAACCATAATTAGGAAAATCTAAATAAGGAGATCCAGGATATAAACTAACGTAACTAGGTAGTTGTTTGCCTAAGTCTGTGTCTATAGTTCTTAAAAGGGGTGTAGTAACCTGCTTTAACCAAAACGTGTTGTAATATTTTATTTCTAGAGTGAATGCCATAATTTTATTTTGAGATTACAAATGAAATACCATATGTATTAGATTCTAAACTGTTTGTTGTGCCACTAGCATCCCTTAGCTTTACCTCTATAAAGTATATCCAAGCACCTTTAAATTCATAACCCTGATTACGACTTCTAGGAAAGCTTCCCCACGAAGGTTTACCATCATTTTGCCAAAACAAAACCCAAGGCGTCGTTGGAACAACTCCATTAACGGTCCAAATATTTGTAAATGTATTATTACTTGATGTCTTAATAGTATCGTCCGGTAACGCCTGTACAAAACGAAACTTACCTATTTCAGATCTTTTTTCTTTTAAATAATCTCCAGCATTATCTTCATTAGTATGTTTTTTTAACAAGTATTGTTTTTTAGTTGGGCGTTGATCTGAAGGTACATTAAGTCTTCTAGCTGCAATATCATATCTTTCTGCTTTACTAACATAAGGAATTAACCCTTGTATTCTTCTAGCTTCTTTAACAGCGGAATTACTTGGGCTATAGTTAGCACTGTTTATAGCTAAATTTTGAATATCTGTATCTCGAAGCTGTGTTGAAGGGTTTTGGTAAAAATTAGCAAAATTAATTCCTGATAAGCTTTCAAAACCATTAGTATAATGACTCATTTGAGCAAAAGGATACATTTGTCTTCCATCACCCATTTGACCACTAAGGCAAAGATTAAAATCACTATCATTTCTATCAACTGCGGCTACAGTGTAACCACCAGTATAGAAATTACTTGAAGGATTCCTACCGCTAGGAGAGTTTATTCTTGTAAGTATTTCGTTACCGTCTTCAATAGATTGTCTTAAATTTATTCCACCAGTTACAGAGTTAGATTGGTAAGTATCTCTTACTAGCATTTGATTTGGTATACCATCAGTTCTATTGTCAAAAGTAGTGTTAAACCCTGAAAATCCTTGAAATCTATATATAAATGGATTTAAATTAGTTTTAGCAACATTACAAGTTGAAGTTTTAGTAATACCACTATTAGAATCAATTGCTTTCAAAACAACAGTATAGTTTTCAAGACTATTTGAGTTCTCTTTAAATGGTCCTTCTCCAGCGTAGTTACTTGGCTCAATTGGCGGAACATCTACATCATTTGGATTTAAAAGTTTTAAAGCATATATAGCGGCACTGTTTGGACTTTGGAATGGTGAAATTTCTACAATTTCAATAGGAGGGTCAGTATCTATATCTACGTTATTATTATTGCCGTCTGTTATACTTTCAATGCTTATTGTTGTAAACTGAGCACCTGAACCTTCTAATGGCAATCCATTTACATTTAGTAAGGAAAAATTATTACTTATAACTGTGCCTACTGTATCACTTTCAACCCAATTACAAGTTACTGGATCTATATCGCCTAAAACAGTGTTACCTGTTGGATCTAAGTCGTTTTCTATAGCAAAATTTAATTCTGATATTAAACCAGATGTAGATGTTTCATAGTATATATCTAAGTTAGATTTAAAAGGTTTTGTTTCAAAAACCATTAATTCTTTAGCAAAATTAAAACCAGTTGTAGAATTATATTCTTGATTTTTTTTACTAAAGCCCATTCTGTTTTTAGTAGAAACAGTGGCTATTAATGGGTTTTTATTATTTTCTAAATAAAAAGGATCAACTTCCCCTTCTACTCCTGGATATATAAAAGTACCTGATTCATATTGAGATCTTGGATCTGGTGCGTTAGGATCTGGATCCATGTGTAAATAGTGTAAATCAATATTTTTATAATCAGTCCATTGACCAAGCTCTTTAAAAGGTCTTATTGTATTTACCTCTTGTTTTAAAATGTCGTCTCTTTCGTTTTGAACGCTAATATTAGGTATAGTAAGGTCAGTGTCTAGTTCTGTATTTTTAACTCTATTATACAAAACAACATTTGAAGAATAAACAGTTTCTGAAGGACCTACTTCGTTTAACTCTCTTGGTATTTTATTTATATTATCATTAAATAATGCTATACTAAAAATTTCACTAGTACCAGAATACCTTAAACCTTTTATTTTAACAGTTTGACCGTCTTGTATTTCATCTTTTTCAGCATCGTTTTTAGTGTATATTATATTACCACTTAAAGCACCTGCTGTGTATACATTATAGTAATCTTGTTCTTGTTGTTGAACTACTACTTTGTAAGAATACCACCCTAAAGGATTATCTTCAGAATATATGCCGTTATAAGTGCTTGTTTTTACAGTATTTATAGTGTTTTCTATTATTATTTCTAATGACTCTCCCGGCCAACCTAATGGGTTTGTTCCGCCATTAGTGTACTTATTAAATATAGTAGAATTTAAAGTAACAGAAGACGTGCTAGAATCATTTACTATAACATTAGAAGATCTACCATATCTATCTTGTAAAACAAGGCCAACTTGGTAAGATCTACCTTGTTTTAAAGAGCTATTATTGTACTCTCTGTCAGTTTCACTAGTTCCAGACCCTTTGATAACAGTACTTAAAGAGTATGTTATATCTGTAGGAGTTGAGTTATTTTGCAAAAAGTTTCCATAAATTATTCTATTACCTACAGCTTCTTGAGTTTGAGCTCTCATAGGTATTATATCACTAACTCTTGTAACTTCTTTAGAAGTTAGTACTTTTATGGGTTTTTGAGAGCTGTATTTATATATGTATGTATTTTCTAAAGAGCCTATTAAAATTTTAGCGCCACTACCAGTACCTGTTTGCAATGGTAGAGCCGGTACATCTAAAGAATCTCCAACCCTATAATTTTCTCCACTCCCACCTATTTCAGTTAACATTTCAGCTGTCAATGTCAAACTTAAGGTTCCAGAAGTTGGATTAAAAGCACTAGCATCAAAAACTATAACATCACCAACGGAATAGTTTGATCCTCCAGTTAAACATGTTAAAGTAGTTACACCACCAGATCCACCGCTAGTAGCCATAAAAGTAGCTGACTGATTAGAACTAGATATAGGTAGGTTTTGTACAGAAGCAGCTGTACTAGTAACTATATCTGTAGTGGGTGGTATTTGACCTAAGTTAATTCTACTACCTGAAGCTATTTCCGCTGAAACTACAGAACCATTTGTTACTGTTATTTTAGCAGTAAGGCCACTTCCTATATTTAATGGGTTTGGATTAGTATAATCAGAACTTGTAAAACTGACATAATAAAAAGCAGTGCCGCTTGCTGGGGTATATCCAGAACCACCACCAGCTTTTAAACTTAAAGTTTTTGGAAGGCCCAATTGAAAAGAGTTAGGTCCAGTAGTTTGTAAATCTACGTCATCAATTATTTTTATATTTTCTTCATCAGAAGCTTTATACAATAATTGCAGTTCTTTAACTTTAAGTTCTTTTGATATTGTATTTGGAGCGTAAGGTAAGTCAATGACTAAATCCACCGTACTTATCTGGTTTTCCATAAAACTTACTATACTAGAGTCTTTAGCTTTATTGCTGTCGCCTTGTAAGAAATAACCAAATTGTTTAGGAACAAAGGTATGTTGAGAAAAAGGCGCAGTTAAAGAATATTCATTATCATCATACTTAAACCTATAACTAAACCTCACAAACTTATCCTCTAGTAAGTCTTTATCTCCAGCAAAAGCTGGATTATATTTAGGGTTTTTTAAAGAAAACATATAAACACTTTCTTCTTCCCAGCCTAACGATTCTTTAATGTTAGTTATAGCATTACCGCTAGAGGTTTGTAAACCTAAATCGTTACGGCTAGCAGTTGTTATTAATTCCCTAACAAACGCGTCATTAGCATTGCTTTCATTTTGTATAGTTACTTTTACATCATTTAATTGAGCAGTAGTCAACCCTCCTAAAAAATCTATTAATTTAACATACGAGTAGTTTTGAGAATTACCGCCTCCACTAACATTAAACCTTAACACTTGACCTATAGAAGATGGGAAACCAGTTACTGTTTGAGCTGGCCCGCCAAAAAAAGGTGGTAAATACTCTTCTGTTTCATTAACCATAGTTGATTCTATAGGCCCGTTAGTTTTTTTAAGAAATGAAATACTAGAATAAGGAGCATATTTAGCTACAGAAATATTATCTTCTTTAGTGTAATAATTAGAGTTTTCAATAGCTCTGTTAATATTTATTTTTCTAGGTTGATTTCTATTATCAGTAAAAAATAATAAGTCTTCTATAATGTTTATACCTGTTATTGGGTGGGTTTTTGAAAAGTTTAAAAAAGATCCTTGAACTAAAATTCCAGAATTAACACTATTTAAAGTTATTTCAGAAGGGTCGTTTACGTTTGGAATAGCACAATACACTATATAATTTACTCCTCCACTTCTTGAAAATGCAGTATAATCTTCAGTGGTATCTTCTGTAGTCGATGCATTAGGCAAAGCTGTACTACTCAAAGAATTAGAGCTAGTATCACTAAAGTTGGTTAAAAAGAAAAACATTCTATTATTAGCAGTATCAGAATGCTGACCAATAACTTCTAAATTAAAATCTGTTAAATTAAAAGAAGTTATTAAACTATTGCCTCTTATGTTTTCTAAAGACCCAACACTAGCATCTTCCGAAGCACTAACACTAGCGTTTTGTGCATCTCTATATTCTCCATTACTTATTATTCTAGAGTCTAAATCTTTATTCATTTTAGACTTAAGAAAAGTGTTTTTAATTTCTGGCATATTTAATGTTTAATCCATTTAGATTTACCACGCATCACTTGAGTAAATTCTTCTAATTTAATGTTAGATAATCTTATTTTAGCATTTCTAAGAGCGCTTGATCTTTCTTTTTTAAATCTTTGTATAACATACTCTGGGATATTAGCTCTGCCTGACAATATAGCGTGAACTATATGCATATACATCGCTTGTTCAGCCATTTTAGGAACTCTAGTATCTTCATCAGCAGCTAAACCATCTGATATGTATTCTAATATAATTATTTTACCAGCTAATTGATTTGAAAAACTAAAAGTACCTAGTCTTTCATTTATAGTGAACCAACCATTTCTTTGTGACACTTCAGGTTCTAGTCCATATCTTTGTCCGTAAGCTAATCTATCGAAACCAAACCCGTAAACGCTTGCATTTTCAAATATTTCATCAGTTATCTGACCTGTTATATTTAATGCATTATTTTTTGCCCAGCGCTCTTCTGTAAAAGATTGTTTAGCTTCATTATTACCTCCATTAGCATTTTGCGTAGGTACACCAGCGTCATCCTGTATTGGTAATTCAGTCGGGTTCGATGTTAGTGTTGTTGGGTATATTATGTGTTTAACTCCAGTAGTATCGACCCATGATGCTTTAACATAGTTTACGTAGTCTTGAGGAATTATAACAGACAAGCTAGGTGGTATAGTAAGTTCTTGAGCTTTTATACTTCTTAATGTATCATAGCTAAATTCTTGCAAACCTCTTTTAGCATGAAACATTATATCAGTTCTTTTTGCATTAGGTATAAGTTTACCAACACCTATGTATGCAACTATAAAGTTATTTATAATTTCATTTAAACTTATATATTCATAGCTACCATTTCTAGAGTTTCTAGTTGGTTCAGTTAATTGAAAATAAAAATTACCACTATAATTAGTTCCTGTAGTAGCGTTAGTATCTGGCGCTATTATAGTTATAGTATTAGTACTGCTTACGTAAACTAAATCTTGATTAATCTTAGCGTAAGTATTAGGCGTAGCTGTAGGAGCAAAATATACATTAAAATTAGATGCTGCGTTTATTTGTGTTAGTTTTAAATTAGGTGTTGCAGATAGCTTAGGTAAACCAAAAGCACTAATTGGTTCTAAATTAAAAGTCCATGTGGGCAAGACTAAATCTTGACCTATAGTGTTAGATAAAGCACCTAAAGATTGTTGGCCAGCATAGTATTGAGCGTTTGTTTCAGTAATTAGTCCCATTTATTAAGATTTTTCATTTATTTTGTCTTGCTGTAGTTCACTTTGTGCAACTTGTACTATTGAAGGATCTCTTATAACTATACCAGCATATAATAACACATTTAAAACTAATTCTGTTTGCTCAGAAGTTTGTAATCCAAAATTAGTATGACCAAAAGTTGTTCCTGAATATAAGCTAGACTCTGCAATTGATATAACGGCGTTAGTTCCACCAGCTGCAGTTTGAAAGGCATCTGATAAAGTTATTCTATCACCAACTAAATAACCTTTGCCAGGAGAAGTAACATTTAAAGAAAGTATAGTACCATCAGAATTTAAGTCTAAACTAAAAACCATACCTGATCCTGTTCCAGTTCCACCAAGACTATTGGTATAAGTTACTCTAGCATCATTTTGATCTAAACCTGTGTAAGTTGCTAAACCCCCTGAAGCTGCAAAATCAGTTGTTAAACTTTCAAACAAATATCCATTTGCAAAACCTTCTATCACAGGTAACCCTGTAGCTACATACTCATTTACATCAAAAATATATTGACCCAATGTACCTGAATAATAACCCCATCTTATATCAGTAGGCTTTTTAACATACTGCATTTTAATATCATTAACATTAGTAATATCGCTAGGATATACTATGCATTTATTATCTTCGTATAAATATACGGGAAAGTTTTTTGTTGGAGTTGTTAAAGGAGCTTTTATTATATTGTAAAACTCAGACCTGCCTAACCTCTGCATTTCAGGGTAAACAAGTGCATTTGGCTCATAAGTAACTGTGCCAAGTTTATACAGTTCAGAAGGAACTGTAAATGTGTTAGATATTGGATTTGTAACACCTATAGCTTTTTCAACTATTGATTGATCACTTTCAGTTTTAAATTCTGCAATTTTTTCGTCAGTGGCAGCGACTCTATCTGCATAGTCCATATCTGTTTGAGGAATACGAACCTGTTGATTCAAATCCTCAAAGCATTTTTCAAAGAGTTCTCTTTGAACTTGAGTACCTATTCTGTTAAACTCATCTGGAGTCATATAACCCCTTTGTTCTTTGTTCAAAATAAGTAATACAGTTTTATATACAGTATCTACGCTTATTGCCATTTTAAATATTTTTAAAATAAAGGGAGCCACTTGCATGACTCCACTTAATTATAATCACTTGTTATTTGAACTTTTTCTCTATAGACTTGTAAACTTCAACTCCTTCATCTGTTTTAAACCACGCAGCCATTGCTGAATAAGGGTTTTCATCAAAAGGAACATTCATTAATTTACGGCCATTACTAGCCCAAGTAAAAGTTCTTTGATCTTGCGCTAAACTTATAATACCAGCCTCAGTAGCTCTTATACCAAAGTTTCTAAGTTCAACGTTTTCATCATTAACTAAATCTAAGAACAATACTGGATCGCTCTTAGCAAATAGTAGTAAATCTCTTTTAAGTTCCTTAGAACTCATAGAAGATACTTTAGAACCTAACTCAACTCTCAATATAGCTTCAGCTTTGTCTACATCCATGTTAAGTGCCATAGCCATTGCTTCAACTTGTAATTCAAGATTATCTAGTTCATTACTAGCTTCAACCACTTCATCTCTTTCAGCATATACACCACCTTTGTTTGGGTGATATAATGAAAGCAACTTTTGTAAAGGTTGATTTTGTTTAGGTACCATTAAAACACCATTTTCAAAAACAATATGACCTAGTGTTGCCGTACCTTTTTGTTCGTCCATAAATGGACTTTTCATATTGGTAGCATACCTAAGTTCTCTACTATATCCTTTATCTTCATCAAACCACATTAAAGGTTTTCTTGAAGAGTGTCTTGAGTTTAGTCTAGTTGTTAAAGGTGATTGGCCATTTACTAAATGATAATACCTATCTTTTAA
>JGI24524J20080_1000489_pt1 | contig 11062 bp, 20 predicted proteins | sample LinPmetageLP49_FD_20080 | JGI IMG/M metagenome (IMG submission 20080)
GTGTAAGCTGTTGTTGCTGCTGTAAAACTTGCACTATTATCATAAAGTGCAATATTAAAAGTATTACCTGTTGTTGCTGTCAGATTATGAACACCCTTCATTAATTCTACTTTAAAGGACGTACACAAAAAGTTACCAGTAAAAGCCATCACATTCTCCTTATATATTCGGCAAGCTTTAAGTTTCCTGAGTCTTTAATTGCATTATATACAGTAGTTCTATCACTTTTAATAGCCTGAACCATATAAATTGCAATAATTTTCTCCATTTCTTTTCGGTAGGCATGAGCCTGTTCTCGTATTGCAGGATGTGCATTGTCAGATATACCTATAATCTTATTAACGCATCGCATCGCTGTTTCTTCAGGAGTAAACCCCCTGTTATCCGTAGTTTGAACTCCTACTGATCCAACAGTAATTCCTATTGGTTCTGTTAACATTACGTTTTAGCCTTTCTTATCTGACCTGATGTGTACTCATCACTAACTTCTTGCGCTTCACCAAGATTCTTTAATCTTTGAAGAGCCTCCCCAAGTCGTGCATTGTACATTCCCATTACATCTTGTTCGCCCTTCATGTAGATATAACATTCTACTAAAGAGGCATACAACAAAGCTATTTCTGCATTATCACTCAACCAAGACACCGTTGTGTCGGCTCCAATAGATGACAAAGTACCTGTAGCTCCACTAGAGCTTCCTGTAATTGTTTCGCCCACAGTAAAAGATCCGCTAGGTATGCCTACTGTAAGAATTGTTGAAGAATTAACTTCACTCACAGAACTAGATTGTCCACTTGTTCCTCCAGTAATAGTATCGCTAGTAGTAAAAGTTCCTGTTACGGAGGTTAACGTAAGTTGAAATAAACTAGAAGTAATGCTTGTTGGTCTATAAAAGTAACTTAAAGAAGTTGTGTACCCACTGTCAGGAGTAGGAGCCAAAACAAAACTATTTATGTCAAATTGAGCGTAATATCTAGGAGTTCCTGTAGTAGAAACACTTGGATTAAAAGATTGAATAAACTCAAGTTCTTTAAACTGTAGGTACTCATAGCTACTGCTATTTGTTACGCTAAGAGAAAAAGGAGCTAAAAAATCAGAAGGGACTGTAAGGTATTGGTTTGATGAAGTCATACTTCCAGAAACATTTTTTTGAAATACGTTTAGCTGGACAGACTTAATTATTCTTTCTTCACCAAGTCTTATAAATATAGGCAAATTAGAAATAAAAGAAGTTTCATCATTCTGAGTGTAGTCTTGCAAAGTAGATTTTAAAGTTGAATATGTAAAACTCATGTTGTCACCGTCACACTTCCCACGCTTGATGTAGCTTCAAAAGATGTTAGTTCTGTCCCTAATATACCATTTCCAATATTAGTATATACTGTAAATTTTACATTGTCATCTGATTGATCGGGTCTTGCATTTTTTATACCTTCAGGATCTGGTCTTTTTCTCAAAGGAGTTAATTGAGGATGTTTTTCTTCCCACTCATCTTTTCCTACAAGAAAACCATTCCATTCTTTTCGCATATCACGCAAACGATAACGAAACCCAGATCTATCTGATATTCCATAAGCATATTTACCTGACGCAAATTTAGACAANTCTATAATCCCCTAATGCTGGACTAATTCTTACAGAGGCTCTATCTCTATCNTCTGATATAGCTCTTTCAAACTCTTCTTCATAAACAGCTTTTAACATTTGTATTCTGCTAGGCGCTCTTTTTATTGCTATATAATAAGCTAAACCAGCAGCTAAACATGGGTAAAAACGAAATGGTATTTCTAAAGTGTTCGTAAAATTGTCAGCATCATCCATTCTTGTTAAAGCATCAAAGTACAAAACATCTGTGCTATTTTCTGGAAGGGGCCATATTTTAAGATTAGGAGTTATTTGCCTATCTAAAAAGAATTGAGTTGGTCTACCTGTGGTAGCCTTATTTGGTATTGCTAAGTAAGTATCTCTGCTTATTCTTTCTAAAGAATAATAAATTCCACTTCTTAAAACAGACATAGATAAAATGTCTATAATGTTTGTTCCTAAAGAATATTCTCCATCACTAGCTGTTAACGCTTGTGTGGATTGAGTAATAGTCCATTGATTTAAGCCTCTATTAGCCCATTCCGCTAACATAATGTTTAAAGACCTTTTCGCTGATTTAAGGTCATAACCTGTTTTAACCTCTAAGCCACAACGCTCAAAAGCTTCTTCAATGTATTCTACTACATCTAATTCAAAATTTACTGACCCAGAAACTGCCATTGTTTACCTTTCTACGACTGAGTAACCGCACCTTTTGTTCTTTTTCTTTTTTGTGGCATAATAGCACCACAGCCTCTTGCTACAGCCGTTCCTTTTACATTTTTTCCTTTAAATTTTCTTTTAGGCTTTGTTACTTCTCCACCATATCTTAAATTTTTTACCGTCGCTTTTTCCGTGTTTTTGACGACTGTTTTACCTTTTGAACCTTCTCTTTTTTTCTTTCGGGCTGTTTTTGCTCTTTCTTCTTTTGAAAGCGACTTGGCTTTAGCCATTGGAAGGCACCTGTCAGGGCGTTCTTTATTCTTTGAAGTACCGCACTCACCTTTAATTTCACCATCTGTTCCTATCCTAACCCATTTTTGATCTAACCATTTTTTTAATTCACCCATTATGCTTTTCTGCCTTTTCTTTTCCCACCTTTAGATTTTTTGGCATAGTTTGGGTCTTTGCAATATTTTGAAGCAGCAAGGTTTGCATAAGCTGATGGGTATGTATCAAAAGTTCTTTTCGCCCATGCTTTTCCTTCAGGACAAATTTTACTTCCTTTACTCTTACTAGAAGCTTTACCGCCTTTTTTATAGTAAGTTAAACCTTTAGGCATATCGTTAGGTGGTTTAGATATTTGTTGTGACATTTGACTTCTACCTATAGCCATTTAACATCTCCATCTTTTTCTTGCTTGCCGTAAACGGCTGTTAGGATCTTTTGCTGCTTTAGGAAACTTTTTCATTTGACCAGCAGAACGAGCGCAATAAGACTTTCTTCTTTTTGCATCCTTACTTCCAGCCTTTACCTTACCAGTAACGGCTGTTTTTAATTTAGATCCGGGGTTTTTCTTTCTATAAGCTTTTACCCCAGCCTTAGTCATTCCAGCCCCTTTATCTGTGGGACGAAAATTCTTCTTATTTCTTTTTGGCATTTCTCCTTTAGAAGCCATAATTAACTCCTATGCAAAGAAGAAACTCATCATATCAATTGTTCCAACAGTATATTTAATAGTCAAACCATCTTTAAATAATATACCTTCAGAAGGAATAGTGTTGTCTAATGTTGTATTATCTGTCCCAATTGTTCTTGCTTTAAACAAAGTAGTCCCACTTTCAGGAGTTCCATCAATAAAATCTATAACTCCTGCAGTTCCACCAGAGACTATTGAATAGCCTTTTAAACGTATTCTTGCACCACCAGCAACAGACTGTGCAGCACTTGCAATAGACCCTACTTCAATATTAGCTGCAAATTGTGCAGAGCTTGTAACAGAAGTAACTGTTTTAAAAAATGTAGCTCCATCAACAGCTTCAGCGGAACCAGTAGAGGTAATGACTTCTGTAACAGCGTTATCAAAAACATCAGTACCTACTATGGTATTGGTCTTTCCATTATCTCCAGTTCCTGCAGTTGTAACACTTAGCACTCTAGCCCCACCTGAAGCAAAAGAAGTATTCGCTAGTGTCGCTGTGGTGTTTGGTCTAGCAGCAGTAACAATAAAATTATCGTCGGCAGCAACTTCATCACTTATAAACGATACTTGTACGTCTGATTGTATACCCATATTAATCTCCTATAGATGAGGGAGGGGCGTTAACCCCTCCAAATTAAACATTAGGCTGCGAAAACAAACGTACCTGTAGTACCTGCACCAAGACTTTGAAAGTTATACGAAACATTCCAAAGACCTGCTGTTGTACAAGTGAAGTAGATGTAAGAACCAATGCTAAACAAGTTTGTTGCTGCGTTAGCAGGAGTATACTTTAATAGAGTTTCTCCGGCTGTAGATGCGTCAAACGTAACTGCACTACTTGTACGACTCTCTATAATGCTACCTGTTTCATAAGCATCGCTACCTGCACAATCAAAGCTTAAAAATGCTGTACCACCAGTAGTGTCTACAGACTGAGCGTGTACAACAACCACTCCTACTGTGGCTGCAGGAAGAGTAGTAACCTGTTGCGCTCCTCCAGTAAAAGGATTGATGTTAATTCCAGCAACATAGGTAACAGTTCCAGATGTGGCTTTAGCGGTTACAGTTAAACCTTTTAAAGTTGGAAATCCACCAGTAAGGACAGAACCAGCTACGGTAAGATTACCACCCACAGAAGCATTGTTTGAATAAGTTGAATTTGTTGTTACAGCGCCTGTAGTGGCATTCTTTGTAATGTCCAAAAATCCGTTTTCAGAACGGACTGCACCATTAAAAGTTGAAGTACCCATATGTGTCTCCTCGTCTGGGGTTAAGTCAGTTGCACCATGCAACTGTCGGGGAATAAGTTCTTATACAACAGTTTAAAACAAAAAGAAAGGGGCGAATAAATCGCCCCCTTCAATAAATCGAACAAATGTNTGATTTGTTTACGCTGCTCCGGGCGAACCGAATACACAACGAGGATCTGAAAAGCCAAAAGAATATCTNTCTCTAGCTTTAAATCTCATGTTTCCAGTATCAAAATCTGCTTCCATATTGGTTGCAAGAGNNGAACGCTCAAACAATTTAAACCCATTTGGAGAGTCTGTTTTAATAAAGAAAGCGTCTGTATCTGTTAAGAAGTGATTAACAGTATATCCATCTGGAACCATTCCCATGTTCCGATTTGCGTTGATATCATTATCAGCGGTTCCGGGACGTAGAGTTGATTCAAGAAGACGATCAGCAATAAACTGAAGCTGTGGTGGCACAATAAGCTTCATGCCTCGTAAGGCAATAATCATATTACGCTCATCAACAAATGTTGATATACTTATCAAAGCATCTTCAAGAGATGTTTCGTTAAGGTCAGCAGCAGTTGACGGCTCGTTAGAGAAAGTTCCACCACCGTTTAGTGGGTGAACAGCCGAACAAAGCTCAACGCCATCACCACCAGTAAAACTAGAGCTAAACGCATTGTTTAGTGTAGCTGCAGCTTTTACTTGCTTTGTGTGAGCCATTGAACGAGCAAGAGCCTTTGTATAACGAGCGCCTAAACGATCATAAAGGTTATCTTCAATTGCTTCTTCAGTTAGTGCGAAAGCGAGAGCAATTGTTTCATGCGTGTAACGAGCAGTATACGCTTCGTTAGCAGAATCAAATGATACCCCTGCACCTTCAGTTTTTGTTTGAGCATTGCCAAATCCTGATAACATTACTTCTTCTTCGAATGCACGATCTGAAGTTTCTGTATCATAAATTTCTGCATGCTCGGAGTCATAGTTGTCATACTCCATTCCAAACAGGGCGTTTAGACCCGGTTCCAACTCTTTTACAAGTTGCGCTCTTGATATAGCCATATTACTGCCCCTTTACGCTAACCCAGCGCCTTTAACGCCGAATATGTGATTTTGAATAACAACTCTTACGTTTGTATGAGCCGAACCTACATCTGAATTTTCAGGATCCTCTGAAATATCAATCGCTTTTAATGGAAAAGTAGTGGCTGTTCCACCATCTGTTACTTGCAATTCAGCACCAGAAATACCAGTAGTGGTAGAACCTGCAGTAGTATAAACGATATCAAAGTTTCCAAACAAATCAGCAATTGGGAAAGCTATAGCTGCTTGAATTTCAAAAACGACCATAGGGTCATCAATGACGAAAGCAATTATATCCGCAGCAGCAGTGCTTGCAGGATAATGATTTGAAAATCTTTGCTCTCCTGTTGTGGGGTCTGTAAATGAACACCCATTAAACACACCAACGATAGGTACTGTTCCACCATCAGCGTGTACTTCTACACCACCGCCTGTAACCATAGCCACCATATCGCCTTGAAATATGCTAGTGTCATAGTTATTAGCAATTCTGTATCGGTTTTGTCCTCCAGTATAAGGGGTTCCCCCTATCCTGCTTACAGGACGCATTCCGAATGCGGCATCTTTATTTGCCATTTCTTATTACTCCTTATTATTCTGAGAGCCAAAACTCACAGAAGATTTACGTTGTGGATTTAGTTTCGGCATATTGGGATTGTTTTCACGCATCCAATCACGATCAACTGCTTCCATTTGATTTTTAGCCATTTGGCTATAATGTTCATTCCGCTGTTCTACAATTTCATTAGGTATTCGAGCTAATAAAAGCCCTCCAACGCCAATACAACCAGCGTTCTTACCTTCGTCAATTACAGGAGCGTCAAAATCTGGGTATTCATCAGCACGAACTAATTCGTAGCCTTCTCTCCGTTTTTTGTGAATATTGTTACGGTCATCAAAGTCCATAACGCTTTCACGAATCCAACGATGCTTATATCCAATTGGAGCCTCTGGAGACTCTAATGTTGATGGAGCTTTCCATTGGGCTTTTCTTTCAGTTTTTTCACGAGATACTGCCTCTCGGTTAGTTCTATCAGCCATATTTAACTCCGTTTATTTTCTAGTTTCGCTACTTCTTTAGCGTAAGTTTCCAAAGGTATTCGCATTTTGTTAGCAAATGCCACTTGCCCCGGCGATAATTGCACCGATTTCTTCCGTCCAGACTTCACAGACCGCCCATTAGGCGCAGGAGTTACGGCTTGGACGCTTGTACGTTTCTCCTGAAACTTGTGAGGAAACTCAACTTTCATACGTTTGTTGATCTCCGAATAATATTCATCAGTAGAAGGATCAAACCCTTCTTCTAATACCAACTGTTCATGCACAGCTTGCGCTCCTCTTGTCATAACTTTATCAGGACCAAACCAAGAGTTTTTAGAAAGCCAAGATTGTAATTTTGGATCTTCTGGTTGAGCTTGCCTTTGAGGTTGTGGTTGAGGTTGCTGCACTTGTTGTTGCTGCTGCTGTTGCTGTTGAGCTTGCGTTCTAGCTGATTCACCTTTTTGAACTCGTAGTCTTTCTTCTTCAACAGCAAGTTTAGACATAATTTGTTGAGCTTGAGCCATCTTTTCTGAGTCGCCAGCTTCATGCGCTTGTTTATAAATTTCTTTAACTTGTGCAGATTGACTCTTAATGCGATTATCGTACTCTTTTATATAGCCTTGATCCAATTGACCTAGCTTTTGCTTTAACTGTTGATTTTCTTGTTCTTTTTGTTGTGCAAAGTTGTATGCAGCTTCAGCTTCTTCAATTGCTTGCTTTCTTTTTGCAGTTAATTGATTAATACGCTTTTTTACATTGTCGCTATATGATTCAAGCTCTTCGCCTGATTCTTCATCTCGAACATTTGTTCGGGTTGATCCAGAACTTTCTTCAGAAACTTCAACGCTTGTTCCTTCGGAAAGATCATCTTGATCTATCTCAACAGAAGTATCCTGTTCTTCTTCTACTAAATTTTGAGCTTCACTAGACATATTTATATCCCTTTGTTTACTTTATACATACGAAACGTCTGATGGGTCAAGTATTGTTGCAATAATATTGTCATCATTTATCAGACGAACCTCAAGTCCTTCCACTTTGAACCTATTTCCCGCATATCTTCCCATAAGAACCCAATTTTTCTCATCACAGTAGGCACCAGATGGGAATTTATCAGAGTCCTTATATGCGTCTGGTCCAAGCTTTACGACATAAGCAGCGACTGTAGCGAAACTTTCCTTGTCTCTTATGTCATCTGGAATAAATACGCCTCCCTTAGTTTGCTGTTTCATGTAATATGGAATAACAAGTATTCTCCAACCTGTAGGTTGCGGAAGTCTTTCGAGTGTTGAGTTTTTAAAAGTTGAAGGGTCTATAGAATTTTTTGATTCTTCTATTTTAGGAAATGCTTTTTCAACTGCTTTAGGTATAGGACTTGAAGCTCCTATAACTTTTTTCTCAGGAACGTAAAATTTCTTAGTCATCTAAATCTAAGCCTTTCATCGAGGAAACAATTAAATCTTCAACATAGGTCATTCCTCGTATTTGACCCACTGTGAACCGATACGTTTCTATCGTATCGCATGAACCACTCGCCAAAGCCTCCGCAAAGTCTTGTTTGCGCTGGCGAATGTCTTTTAAAAGATGTTCCGCTAAAACTATAGCGTCCATATATATACTCCTTTTACCATACTATAACAATATTTAGTATAGTAAAGCGTATATTACCATAATACAATATTAAACCTGACGCATTTTTTCCACTAGACGTTTCGATCTTTCGCCAACTTGATTGTACCANCGTGAGTCAACCATCTCATCCGCTGCCTTGTCCCACTGTCGAGCATCAACATTTCTCTTCATGCCTTGAAATGATTTCATTCTTCCCAAACCCATATTAAACAACATATTTGCTATAATTTCTTGTACAGTCTCAGGAAGATCGTCAAAGTCATTGTACAGCCTGTAACAATCTTTCTGTACGCTTTCTAAGTCTTTTTCAAAACATTCAATAACACGCTCGTCTGTTACAGGCGTACCAACAGGCTGACCATACTCAGGATCGCTCTCAAGAATTAAGTGACCAATTCCGTGTGTGGGTAAATTTAAGTGATCTAGATAAATGACGTACTTACACCCTTCATCTATTTCCAGCTGTTGTCTTAAACGATCTATATTCATTTAATTTTCCCTTCTTCTATTCTTTTCTTTTCTCGTCTTTGACAAGTAAGACAAACTTGTCTCATCTGTCTCCATTTTTGTTCAATCGTATATATCCAATATACTTTTCTTGTTTCTCCACAAACGATACAGTCTTCTTCTTCTATTTGGTCAAGCCTTTCGTTTTCTCATACGAGCGCAATCCACCAATGCCAAGTAATCCTCCCAAAGTCGTGAGGAGCGTACTCATGTCAAACTCAGGTAAATCGGGTAGTGATATTTTAAACACACTTAAAATAAAAATTAATAAAGGCTGCAAGACAAAGTGATACGCAAAGGCAATTCCGCAGACCCACCCAACAAATGGGCGCCAGCCACCTTTAAACAAAGAACCTGACGCTGCCTCCGCTTTGTTTATCTCTAACTGTGCAAGCAAAGCCTGTTGAGCGTGAGTATCAGCCATCGTGCTTAGTTCAAAAGCCAACTTAGCTTTTTGATCCTTGTCTTCTACAAACTTATCAAGAAGACCCGTTACAGGCCCTATAAGACTAGTTATTAGACTCATTTGAAACCTCCTTTGGTGAGGCTGCAATCGTAAAGTTTACACTAAACGAGCGTCTTTCTCCAACAGTTTTAAACGGATACACACAATGATGCAGGTGTGCAGGAAAAACAATAAAGTGTCCTACTTTTGGTTTCATCAGAAAATTAGACCCTGTGTGATTGGCTGCATGACCATAGACAAACTGTATATGACCGTGTGATGGGTGGTGGTTTTTATCGTCTTCTTCCCACTCTTCCTCAATGCCTTCAGGCAATTGTAAGTAACCAACACAAGAAAGCATTGAACCCAAATGCACATGGATAGGGTTGTACTCATGCTCAAACTGTCGAACAAACCAACTGCTTGCTATATCTAATCGGTAGTCTAAAAGATCGGGAGTTATATTTCTTGTTCCCATAGATGTATAAAGTTCTGCATGACTTTGATACCGCATCAAGAACGAACCCATTTCATCGGTCCATGCCTTATTTAAATCATCATTCCACTTTAACTCTTCTTTTACTTTACCAACAAGATTGCCAGACCAATCCTCCATCTTGTCGTCTATAGCGTTATTGCACTTTTCAATAAACTCATCAGACATTTTCTTGTAGCCTAATATTGGGCTAAAAGGGGTAAGTATTTCTTCATCATTTTTAGGATTGTATATATTTGCCATCGTCGAGCGACTCCTCTAGGTTTTGTTTAAGTTCTTTTTGATCGTAATTCGTCTAAATTCTTTTCTTTTGTTCCTCCATCATATTTCCAAGCATACCCTCTGTATACCATCTCTGTGTTAATATTTGTATCACCACAATATATAGAGCCAAGCATACGACCATACTTGCCATCTTTCTCTGTTTTAACACGCAATCCAGAAGTCATTCCATCTGTTAATCGCCTTGTTAAAAACTCTTTAGCTTCTAGCCCCATAGCTTTTTCTTCTAAATCTTTTGTACGACTTTCAGGAGTATCTATTCCTGCCAAACGAACTCTTTCTTTCTTAGTCAAGTCAAAACCAAGATCAATTAAAATATCTATAGTATCACCATCAACAACTCTTACTATTTCTTTAATGGCGTATTCATACATTATCTATCGCCTTTTAGTTGTCTTTTTGTTTTTTAACACGGACTTCAGTGTCTTAGCTTGACCTGCATGAGTTTTAGAAGCTTTGTTCAAACCTTTAATAACTTTCTTAATCTTTCTATCACTCATAATTATTTTCCCTTTGATGCCCAGCCAGCTACAATGCCGACTATACCTGTAATACTCATTTGCAGAAGTTCGATCACACTTGAGTCTAAATCTCCACCATTTTTATTAGCTGTCATAAACTCGTCTACAATAATCAATCCAAGTATTCCCATCAAAGAAACACCCATTATACAGATCGTGATATCTTTTATATTCTTCATTTTTTATCCTTTTATTTATCTAAAAAAAGAGGCTGTACCAAAAGGACTTAGATTCTGATTTGGTGGTGATTGCATTGGTTTTGACACTTGATTTTGAGACATGGGATCTAAACCACCTTGAAATTGATTCATAAAACCAAATGGACTACCGATGTTAGGGGTCATAAAGTCAACGGCAGGACCACCCATGCCACCTCCAAAAAGACTACCAAGACCTCCCCTTAATCCACCACCACTTAAACTTAAATCAGGAAAAGTTTGATCTGTTAATTGTTGAACTTCCTGAAGATAAGGTTCAATTTTATTTCTTTTTTCTTCTTCCATTTGATCAGATATTTGCCCTAAAAGAGGCATAAGATATTGTCTAATTGGCAGATCGCCCATTATTCCTTGACCGCCTGCCATGGGTTGA
>JGI24524J20080_1000509_pt1 | contig 10593 bp, 11 predicted proteins | sample LinPmetageLP49_FD_20080 | JGI IMG/M metagenome (IMG submission 20080)
TTATTATAATATTGGGCCCGAGTAAACGAGCCCTATATTAGTATTACAGGTTAAGAGAGTTTTTTCTCTATAGTTTTATAAACTTCTACACCTTCATCTGTTTTAAACCATGCAGCTAACGCTGAGTATGGATTTTCATCAAATGGTATAGTAAATAGTTTACGTTTGTTTGAACCATAAGTAAAGGTTCTTTGATCTTGAGATACTTCTATTATTCCTGCTTCTGCAGCTTTGATACCGAAGTTTCTTAGCATTACATTTTCATCTTTAGCTAATTCAATAAATAACTGTGGATTTCTTTTTGCAAATAATAAAATATCTCTTTTTAATTCTTTAGAAGATAACTCACTTACTCCGCTTCCCATCTCTACTCTTAGTATGGCTTCTGATTGTTGCATCTCCATATCTTTAGCAGCGTTTAAAGCTAAGATCTCTAGTTGTAAATCAACTAATTCGTCTTGTGCGATTGCTTGCGGTTTTAATTCAGAATACCTAAGATTTAAATCTGGATGGTATAATGATAAGAGTTTTTGTAAACATTGTTGCTCTTTAGGTACAACTAATGTTCCATCTTTAAACATAATATGCTTTAATGTAACTTCTCCTTTTTGTTCATCTACAAATGGAGAGTTTTGATTAGTAGCAAATCTTAATGCTCTTTGAGTATTTGTTGTTGGATCAAAATATAGCAACGGATATTTTTCCGTGTGTCTAGATTTTAATGTAAACGTTAAAGGCTCTTTGTTGCCTCTTAAAAAATAAGTTCTATCTTTTATTTCCCAAGTTTCTTTTACTTGAGGTTCTTTTACTTTTGACATAATATAATATAATTAAATAGTTAAAAAAATAAGAGTAATAATTACCCCCGTAGTTTTTACGAGGGTAAATATTACAATAAATATTAAGCTGTAAATAACACGAAGTTATTTCTAGCTTGTACACATAAACATCTTTCAGATAAGAAGTTTACTTCCATTGCATCTAAGTTAGAAGTAGAAGCACCACCAACAGAACCTGTTAGCCATGATTTCATTCTTCTGTCATCTGCTTGAGAAGCTCTATATCTTACATGTAAGAAAGGACGTCTAATGTTTGTTCCAAGTAACTGATCGTATACTGTAGAAGTTCCAGCAGGAACTAATACACCATCAATGTTGTCACCGTTAACAAAGTTAGAAGAACCACCTCTTGTAGAAGCATCGTTTAAATATTTCCAGCTAGTTTTGTAGAAGTCGTAAGAACCTCTTCTGAAACCAGAGAAACCTAAATTTAAAGCCATGTCTTCAGAGTTTTCAAACACACCGTAAGATGTACCTCCAGCTCCGTAAGAGTTTTGTTGTGCTAACATATTATCAAATAGTAACTCAGTTTTTCTATCTAAGAAAAGCATGTTTTCTTCAATAGCTCCTTGAGTATCTAAATTTTCTAATACAGAATCGAAATCTTGTAAAGATCCAGCATATCCAGAAAGTACGTTACCACCGTTGTTAATAGCAGAGAATAAACCTTCTGTACCTATTAAACCAGCGTTAGCAGCAGCACCACCAGCAGCAGCAGCAGGAAACTGTATTCCAGCTCCAGCAATTGCAGCAGACTGTATACCGTTTGCTAATTCACCTTCAATCATTGCCATTTCTAAGTAATCTTCGAATCTCATTCTAGTTTCACCTTCAGCTTTTAAATACCATAAGTATCCAGAAGTTCCGTCTTCACCAGCAACTTCTACCCAACCGATTTGAGCAGTATCAGAACCTGAAACAGCATATCTGTCTCTGATTATGATTGGCTTGTTACTAAACGTAGTTAACTGAGGTTGAATAGATTGACCAGCTACTCCAGTAGCAGGACCAACAGATCCTTTTCCATACTCAGAACCGTATACAAATACTTTTGCATTTGCAACAGCAGCAGCTCCTGGGTTAGCAGCAGCTTGTGTGTAAGGAATTACATCAAAATTTTGAGCACCACCAGCACCACCAGCACCGTTAGCTCCTGTAGCAACTACAATAGCTTTTACAGTGAACGCAGGATTAGCAGGATCCATAATTACTACAGTCATGTTTACAAACACAGTGTTTACAACACCGCCAGGTAAAGTTATTCTATTACCACCGTTTGCACCAACTGCAGATACTGTTACACCATCGTAAGATATGTGTAATCTATTTTGCTCAGACCAAATTACTTGATCAGACATCATTGGCATTTCAGCGCCAACCATTCTTAAGAAGCCACTTAACGTTCTGTTTCCATAACGCTCTACCTCTGCTTCATATATTTCCGGTAGATATTGTTGTGCGAAGTCATTCCCACCACCATTATTAAAATTTAAATAATTAGTTGTTAACGCTTGAGTCGTTAACGATGGTAATAAACTTCCAAATTGAGGACTTAATACACCCATTTTTTTTAGTTTTTAATTGTTAAATTTACTTGTTTTAATTTTCAACTTAGAACTATCTACTCCGTCTATAGCACGTACTTTAAAACCTCCTATGCTAATTCCTTCACTTGCTGATTGACGCGGTGCNTCAACCGTAGGGTTTTTAGAATTATTCATAACATTTTTAATTCCATCAGTTTTACCTTGTTCATAAAAATGGNTTACAATACGATCTACATTTTGAGCAGCGTACATAGCTTTGTGATAACCTTTCGTATCTTTAACATTACCTTCAGTGTCTAAGAACTTCTCGACGAAGTTGTTAATGTTTGATTGATTTTCTGCAACTTTATTAGGATCTTTAACGCCATATCTAAACTTTTTTTCACCAACTTCGAAATCAAAACCTTTGAAATCATTAGTAAATAAAGTATTAGTGTCGTTAATAAACCTTTCATGTTGCTGTGTAGCTAACTCTTGATCTTTGTTGTATCGATTGAAAAAGTCCGTAGCTTTTTGTTGATCTTGATTTGTAGACGGTCTTAACTTAATCTCGTCATAGTATTTAACCTTTAAATCTTCTAAATGCTTTTTGGCTTTTGCAATTTCTTCTTTCTTTGCGAGTTTTTTTCTGCGGATATCTCGCTCCTCATCTAAATCAGTATCAAATGAAAAATTTTCTTCCATTACAAATGAAAGATCATCTTCAGATAAATGTGGTTTAGTGTTTTTATAATACTCTCTTAATAAAGTATTTTCATCAACGTTAGAATAATCTGCGTTGAGTCTAGTATAATCTTCTATAGTTCCACCAGTTTCTTTCATAAACGTAACTAATTTTTCTACGTTATCTGGTAAATCTATTTTAGGTTGTTGAACTATTTGTTCTTGTTTTGGTAGTGGCTTTTCTCCCACCTCTTGAATTTCTTCAATAATCGGGCTGGACTCTTCAACTGGTTTGTCTCCTCCAATGTCCACGATCTCGCCATCTCCGGTTTGTTCGCCCACATCCACCTTCTTTGTTTCTCCGACTTGAATGGCATCTTGTTCTGGTTTTTTAGTTAAATCAACCTTTATAGGTTCTTCAATTTTTACATTAACGTCTTTAGTAAGATCAACTTTTATTGGCTCATCTTTTTTGTCGTTAAATTTTTTAACCTTAGGTTTAGACTTTATTTTAAAGTCACCTTCTTGTTTAACAGGTTCATTTGTTTTTGTTTCTTCTGACATGATAAAATATTATATAATTGTTATTAATTAGACACTTGGCATTGATTGAGCCATGTCTTGTTGTTCAAAGTTTTTAGGCAAAGAATCGTTTTGTCTTTGACTTATTAATTCGCTTTGTTGTGTAGCTTCCATTTTGCTACGTTTATCTTTACGATCTTCGATCATATTTTCTTTTTTCTCTATAGCTTGTACATCTATGCTTTTTAAAGCCATGTCATACTCGTGCTGAATTTGCATTTTTTCTTGCTCTAATTGAGCTGCAATTTGCATACGTTGTATTTCCATTTGATTAACAGCTTGCTCAAACTGTACTTTAGAACCTGATATAGCTTCTTGTTTTTGTACTTCTGACATAGCTACTTTCTCAGCTGAATCAGCTTGAGCTGANGCTTGAGCNTGTATGTTAGCTTGTTGGTTTGCTTGCTCTTGAGCTTGTTTCTTTTTACGTCTTTGNTTTAAAACGTTATTAGCAAGTTTTAAATTTTTTATCTGACGTATGTCTATAGCGTCTTCTAAATTAATATCACCTTGCTGCAAAGCCATTTGTATGTTTTGCTCTAACTGTGCTTTTTCTTCTTCTTCAGGTTCTAGTTCTAAGTAAATACCAAAATCATGTATATTTAAATTTTGTATTTCTTGTAATGTACCTACGTTATAAGTAGATATAGAACTTTTTAAAGAGTTTAATGTTAAAGGGTAATTCAATGAATCTGCAACTTTTAAAGAAATGTTTTCACATGTTCTAAGTGTTAACCAAAGACTTGAGTTTAATATATGTCTAGTAGACGTTATAAGTAGATATAGAACTTTTTAAAGAGTTTAATGTTAAAGGGTAATTCAATGAATCTGCAACTTTTAAAGAAATATTTTCACATGTTCTAAGTGTTAACCAAAGACTTGAATTTAATATATGTCTAGTAGCAGTGTTAGATGCATTAGCGGCTAACTTCTGTAATCCTACTAGTGAATTTTTATCTTGATCTGTTCCATCTCTAGCTTCATTAAGTCCTGTTACGTCACGTATCATTTGTAAGTAATACTGATAAGTTTGTATTAAACTTTGTATTTTACCTTGGCCACTAGAACTAGTTAACTCTTGTATAGGTACTTTACCTTGGTTAAGTGAACCTTCTTGCGTTAATGATCTACCAACAATACTACCAGTTTGGAAATACATGTTTAATGCTTCTGCTGGATTATAGTTTGTACCATTACCTAAATCAACTTCAGCTAAACCATCCATATCTAAAAATACACCGTCTGGTACTATTCTAGACATAACTTGCTGTAGCTTTAAATGTGTTAATTGAATCATATCAGCAAAACCTGTAGTCTTACTAACAATAGACTCAATACGTCCTTGGTACATCCTTGGCGCTACAATAGCGTAACTCATTTCTACTTTTGTAGTATCAGCAAAAGGTCTAGTCATATTCTCAGCTAATTCCCAACGTAATAATTGATTATTACCTATAACTTTAGCGCCCTTATAAAGTACTTCTATTTTTCTTGATACTTTAGAAAATCCATCTGCTTCTTCTGGTGGATTAAAGCTATCATCTTTTATTAATGCTTTTTCTAAACCTGATGCTGTTTCTTTTATTTTAAACACTTGACTATTGTAGGTCTTGTATTCAAAATATAATACCTGTATAGTGTTAGGATCGTAAGTTGACCAACCATATAAAGTGTCTCTATTACCAGTTTGTTTAGATATTTTTTCTAATTCTTTTTCGTTTAACTCAGGAAACTCTTTAGCTATTTCACCAATAGTTAATGATTTAACTTCGCCAACATAGTATATATCTTCAAAATTAGGATCATCTGTATATGAAAATATTAATCTAGCAGGATCAACATAGTCAATAGTAATACCGTTAGCTTTGTTCCAATTAGTTTTAACTGCACCAATACCTAATGTTACTAAATCATAATTAAATCTTTTGCTAGTGTTTTTAAATTTGTTTTTTGCTAGTATATTACTTATAACTTCTTCTTCTGCTATTTCTACTGCATGTTTGTAGCTAAGCTGCATATGCATATCAAGTTCTTCTTCGTTTTCAGGTAAACCCATAGGGTTAGGACTTTGATACAAATCTAAACCTAACTTTGTTTTTAATTCTTCTAAATAAGGTTTAGCTAACATGTCTTCATATATAGCTGTAGCGTAATCAGTTCTTTTCTTTAATGATACAGGGTCTTGAGCTGTGGCTTTTATTTCAAAAACTTTATTAGACATACCATTAACAACAATATCAACAAACTTAGATAATACAGGCACTGGTTTCCAGTCTAAATTAAGATATGACATATCACCATTAATAGCAAGTTCATCTTTATATTTTTGAACAGGTTGTTCACCTCTAGCATATAATCTTAAACTGTGAAATCTATTATATGATGTAGCAAATCTAGTTCCATTACCGCCTTGTCTCCACCACTCGCTTTCAATAGCTTGAGCAACTTGCTCTCCATATTTTATAGAGTTTTTTTCTTCATCTGGCACCACTTGGCTGGGAAAAGAACTGTTTGGATTTGTGTATATATTCATTTACTTAATTATTTTTGATAATGTACCTTTGTTATCATATCTTTTAATACCAAGGTCGAAACTTTTTCTTATTGTCTTGTTAACTGGTGCATATCTATTTTTATTACAAGCCATTATAGCAAGCCCTGAACTAATAGAAGCATCATGTTTTGTTCTTCTAGTTATATCAAACTGAGCCCAATCTTCTAATGTTCTTTGGAAATATACATCTCCATAATTTTCTCCATCATATCCTACAGCGTTTTCAATATAAGTTTCTATTGCAGCAGCATGAGCTTGAATTATATCTTGACTAGAGTTAGGTATTCCACCAATCTCTCTTTCTGTTACTGAAAGTTTAGCATAAACTTTGTCTGGCCTATTCATACTAAAACCTCTGTAGCCTCTTCTTCTAAAATGATATAGTAATCTAGGTTTGTTATTTTCTGCAAGTATTGGCATACCATAAAATATACAAGCCATTAATACATCTTCAAAAAATATTTCAGCAGTCTGTGGGCGAGCGATATACTCTAAGAAAAAATGATCAACAGGTGAATCCTCCATGCTGAACTTAGTTAAACCATGTAAAGATCCATTAGAACCTTTACCATCTACCGTACCTGATATATCATAGCTATCACAACCAAAAGCACCCATGTGCTCATTACCTGGATATTTAATACCATTTTTAATTATAAGTCTGTTTTGTAAGTTTGTTGGTGGCACCCATGTAATATAAAAATTGCCATTTTTATTAGGTGAAAAAACCACTCTAGTATCTTTGATACCATTTTCCCATTGAAAATTACCTTTAGTTACAACTGCAGCTGACGCAGCTTCTTCGTTGTAATCTATTTGTTGGTAAATTTTAGTTAGATTAAATAAAGACATTTTAGATTCATCTCTGAACGCATGCTTTGTAGTACGTGGGAATTGTCTGTAAAATTCATTTAATCCATCTTGATCTTCTTTAAGACCTTCTACCTCATTCTCCCAGTATTCAATAACTCCAAGTTTGATTGGTGTTCCATGAGGTCCAAACACTTTTTCTTGTGGAGTTTCGAAGACAGGGTAGCCATAAGAATCAATGTATCCTTCGTAATTCCACTCCATAGGAATGAACAAAGAATAGAGTCCTGAACGAGTTTGTCCATTTGCATTTCTTTTATTGACATCTGAGTCATCGTATAATTTTTTAAAGTTTCTACCACCTTTATCTAAAGCGTTTGATGTTGATCCCATCATGCACTTACCAATAATTCTAGAACCTAATCTTAATGTTGTTTTAGTAACACGCCAGTTATTTTGTATGTCATTAGGTCTTTCCCATTTACCACTCTCATCATGTACTAATAACCTTAGTTTTTCACCATCATAAGCATTGTCTCCTGTGTTTTTCCAATCAATAGTTGTATCAAGACCAGCAAGATCTTCTGGTTTATCTGTAGAAACTATAGATCTTCTTGTAAACTTAGAAGCTGGCACACGATATGCTAACTCTGTTTTAGGCCGATCCATACCATCTTGTATAGGTTTGAAAAAGAAAGGATAGTTAACTGATATTGGTACTACTTTATCTGTAAACATTTTTTTAGCATCACTACCTGATTTTGATAATATACCAAAACGAGCATCAGTAGACATTGTAGCCATATTAACAGTTTCACCTGAGGCCATAAATGAAAACCCAGATCGTCTGTTTTTTAAATAACACATACCATAACTTCTGTAATCTGCTCTGCATGCTTCCCAGAATATAAAAAATAATCTATTTGATTCTCTAAAATCTGGTTGGCCAACATCAATTTTTGACCATTGCAAATACATGTAATGAGTACCAGTTAAAAATATAGGTTTGTCTTTGTTTATATACCAGAAACCTTCTTCACGTCTTTTAAATTCAAGATCTATATAGTCATACCATTTTTCTTTAAATTCATCAGGATATTCTCTCCAGTCAAAAACTGTTTTTATTCTTTGTAGTTCTTTTGCGTATTCAAATCTAGTCCATTTATTTTCTTTAAACTCATGAACATTATTTTCTTTAGGTAAAGCTATTTTAAGATTTTGTATTTCATAAATCTCTCCAATCTGGCCAGTCTTAGATATAACAATCATATCATGATCATCGTTATATCCATACTCCCATTTATTATACCTATTCATTCGTTTAAGAATCTTAGGTTTAATGTAATCAGGTAATACTTTGTATAGTGTTTGCGTATACATTATTTAGATCTTCCTTCAGCAAAACCACGAAACGTAGTTTCTTTTTTAACTTCTTTAGGTTTTTCTTCTAACATACTTTGCTCTTCATTTATACGGTTAAGTATTTCAAAAGCATCAAATATAGCTAGTTTTTTTGTAGCCGCAGCGTTTTTAAGTCTGTCAGCTGATATATCATCGTCTGAATCTACAATAGCTTCTTTAGCAACTTTAATAAGTTCCTCAACTGCTACATGCCCAGCTCGGATTATATTCAACTTCGTTTCCTTCGTATTCATATTTTAAAATAATATCATTTGATTTCATACAATAAAGACGTTGATCGCCTACAATAAATTCCCATTCTCTACCGGCTTTAAAACCTACAAGATCCCCTGGGTTAATTCCTAACGCTTCTAATGAACTATTGCCTATTTTTAATATTCCAATATGCTTTTGCTCTTTATCTAACGTTAGATGATTATTATTTTTTATGGGTTTTATAAAACATCTTTGACCAATAGATAACCATTTGCTATCTTTTTTATATAAATATAGTTGATCTGGTTTGCAAAAATATAATTCTTCTTTAAAATATTGACCACTGTTTCTTTGTTCGCCTTTTACATCGTACCATCTTCTAAAAATATTATGATGTACCATTACTTCATCACCAGGTTTTAATATAGTTTTAAACGCTAATGGCACTGATACTATAATAGCTTGCTTGCTAACTAGCTTGTGATCTTCAACATTAGTGTTAACTATTAAAGTTTTATCACCAATTTTTTTTTCATTATTATATCTCTTATTTTTAGGAGTTATAATAAAGTCATATATACTATTCATTAATACTCTAAATCGTATTCAACAGAGATAGCCATGTTAGAATTAAACTTCTTCCACGGCATTACCTCACTGTCTTTTTTAATATATATGTTATAAGAACTATCAGATTCGTCTAAAGAAATGTTGTTAATTGTATGTCCACCATAAACTGATTGACCTACAGAATAATGCATTGCTTCGTTTTTATAGTCCGCGCCTATACTTATCTTTCTTATAACAGAGTTCATTTTACTTTACCTCTTCGGCTTCTACCTCTGGTACAATTTCCTCATAAGATCCATCTTCTAAGTTAATATTAACTTGTCCGTACTTTTCTTCTAATTCTTTTTTTGTTTCATTTAAAGCTTCGTTAAATTCTTTTAACGCTCCTGAAATTTCAAATTTCTTAGCTTCTAATGCTCCTAAATCATAAACAACTGTTTGAATTTTCTTTTGTTGTTCTTTGATTTTTTCTAATTCTTTGTTTGTAATTTTTTGATCTTTACTCATTTGATTAAATTTTAATTGTTATTATTTGTTTTACTTATTATTATTATTACTTATAGTTTTAAATTTTTCCGCCCCTCGTGAACCAAAGTATGCTACATAAACAGTTGTAGTTAAAGTTTTTAACAANCTTATCCACTCTTGCTCTACCGTAAAAGATATACTTTCATGGCTATCAACCCATATAAAAGCAATAGTCATTACAGATAAAAATATCAAAGATAACGGNCGTGTGTTTTTACTAAGCCATGAATCGCTTTTCATATCGCTCTCCCAACGCTTTGATACTTCTTGCATTTCAGTCATNTCTTGTTCTAATAACATTAATGCTTTTTCTTTGTCTTCTGCTGGTAGNNCAGGATCTTTATGTATTAAGTTTTTAACCAAACCTAACACACCATTATCTGGCAATACTTCACCAACAGTACCTAATATACTTGGTGCTGCGTGTGCTAAAAATTTACCAACTTTTGTTTCGTTAAATTTTTTTTTACTCATTAATTAATATTTTGCCAATTACCTTTATTTTCATTTTGCACACCTCCATCAGAGCTATTATTTCTATTGTAGTTTCCACGAGACCAAGTTACGTNTTTTCCAGTATTTTTTTTAACCCAAGCCTCGTAGATTCTTTTGGCTTTGTTTGAATCAAATTTTTCATAAAGATTTCCTAACATTTCATTTTCACTTATAAGAGTTCCTTTTTCGTGATGACCTGTGTCATAAGTTGGGTAATGATATTCTCTTTGTCTAACTTTAGAACCTTCTATAGGTAATGTTATATAACTTTTACCTGTATTTTTATCTATTTTGTACTTAGGTTTATTTTCTACATCATAATCTCTTTTTTGTTTAATTTCTTCTCCTTGGTAACCTGCTTTTTTTTCTTTTTGTTTTATATATTCCG
>JGI24524J20080_1000516_pt1 | contig 10522 bp, 10 predicted proteins | sample LinPmetageLP49_FD_20080 | JGI IMG/M metagenome (IMG submission 20080)
TATCCGCAAGGTTTGGAACATCGTTTTTCAATGAAATAAAGTTCATCAATTCAATGCTAGCATTTTGTCCAACATCACCTTCAAATAATTTTTGCATTATTTGTTTAGGCGGATTCGTTTTCAATGTATCGCTTAACCTTGTCCAACTTCTTGGGCTTGGCTGTGGGTCATTACACTTGGAATCAAATTCCCATAGTAATTGTGGCATGTAGCCAATCAACCCTTGCACATCCATATGAACATCATTCTTATCCGCCCATGCTAACCAGTCATCCACATCATGTGTAAACTGAATTGCAGTTGTCCTATCTTGACAATGCCTAAGAATTTTATTCGCACCGCTTCTATCAGTATGCCTATTTCCCGCCAGTACAATTTTCCATCCATTTGGAAAAACATAATCGCCAATTCTTCGCTCTTCGTTTTTTCCTTTTGGGTCTAATAATTGTCCTATCGTTGCTTGCACGCTTGAATGTGCTTGAGCAAATTCATCTAAGAAAAATACACCTTCGCCACCCCTAGGGAGATTCCCTAAAAACGCCTTCTTTTGTGTACCCTCTTCAATGTAAGGCAGTCCGCCTAAGTCGATACTTTCAACTAACCCTAATCTAAAAGAAATGAATCCAAATTCATTATCTTTAGGATTGACTGAATCAGTCAAAATTCTATCTTCCGCCAGTTCCTCCGCAATTTCTTTAACAATCGCGGATTTACCTACGCCAGTTCCACCAATTAGAAAAGGAATATTATTCCCTTTCAAAACAGATAGACATGACATTTTCGCTTCGCTTGGTTTAAACATAATTAATACCTCCAAGTATTTTATAAGTTTCAATAATTTGCTATCGAATTGATAGCACCAATAACACCCCAAATAGTTGGGATGTTTTCATAACATTTCAGTTAATCATCAGTTGGTTTATTCTTCCATATGTTGGCGTTCTAAACATCCATCGCATAATCCATCATCTTCATATGCAACACTAGTTCCGCAACATTCACATTTACATTCATTCATAATTTAATCCTCCAAAGATTAAGTTTCTTGAACCCCATAATAGGATTCTCATTCAGCATGTTAATTCATGGACTTTTGGAGAAGTCCCTTCGATTTCGTGTATCAATCATTTATAGCTTCTTACTTCATAGTCAGCACAATGAATTCACATTGCTATTGATACAATCCCTCTAAGGATTTGTGGGTCTTGCGGATATCATCTCGACATTCACTCTCTCTTCACACTAGCCACTTTATTTGGCGGATTCAGATACGACCTTCTCAGAGAACCTTACTTCGTATCCTACTTCTAGAACCTTACCTTTAATCCTTTAGAGAACCCAGTTGGGCGGTAGCTACAGTTTAGAGACATAATCGTTTTGGTCTTTGTTGAGAACAGTTTAATTGATGTGAGCATTAAAGTAAACATTTACCAGTACATCTTATTTGATAGCTATTTGTGAGCATTACAAAATCAATCCAGTTGGTTTAATATTTATCATATGAGCGATACAAAAAAACCAAGTCTAACTGTAGTAAAAAAAGAAGCGGAACTAACTATTAAGCAACGCCAGTTTGTGGATGAAATAATCAAGGGCAAGTTGGGTAGCTATAAAGAAGCATATGCAAAGGTCTATGATGTAACTTTAAGCAAGCAAGGGAAGATTCCTAAGTGGGTCGAAGTAGAAGCGAGCAAGCTTGTAGCTAACCCTAAGATAGCCCAAAGCATACATAAGGCTATTGAGCGTAAAGAACAGTCAGCAGTTGCTAGCAGTCTCAGGACAAGGAACTATGTCATAGACCAACTGTATCGTGAATCAAAAGAATCAGATTCAGATTCCGCTAGGATTCGAGCATTGGAATTACTAGGCAAATCAGTAAGTCTATTTAGTGATGTAGTAGAGACAAAAGAAGCAAGGACAAGTGATGAAGTTGAACGCGATATTGAAGAGCGTATCGAAGCTTTACTAAGCAACCAATAGACAACCAACAACCAACTATCTAATAGGGCAATACATAGGCTATGTGTGTGCTGTATGTGGTGCGATATTTCCATGCACTATATATAGGGTGAAACACTACATGTGGTATTCCAGATGGCGATCGTTTTTCCATATATAGTGTTTGGATTCCCCACTATAAATAGACCCCCCAACCCCCTTTTGTGTGTGCGGGACTCCTACTATCATATATACATAGTGATATGCACAGGATATTACTAAAATTCACAGGGGTACCCCCTATATTGCATTTTGATAGCGTTTTTCATACATATGATATATAATTTTTCTCAGGAAAGACCCTAGGGTCCCTAGACCCCCCCCAATTATTTTAAAAAATAGTTGTTTTTCCTGTGAAGATGTGCAATTATGTTAAAATCTAGCGTGATTTACATCCAGTAGGTACCTACTTGTTAGGTATATACCTATTAAGTGCCACTTAGTGGTAGGTACTTAGTAAGTTTTTAATTTTAGGAGGTATTTACTTTCTATGTAGTATAGGAGATGTATGAGTAACCAGATATTAAGTCAAGTACAAAACCTTTCTTTAGATGAGAAGAGGGAATTACTGGGTTTATTAGATGAATTAGAAGATGCTAAGACCAGAGAGAAGTGTGCAACAGACTATATGGCGTTTGTTAGAGAGGTTTGGAGTGCTTTTATCCACGGTCCCCATCATCAAGTTATGGCGGATGCCTTTGAAAGGGTAGCTAATGGCGATTTAAAGCGTCTTATCATCAACATGCCACCTAGACATACCAAATCCGAGTTCGCATCATACCTATTACCTGCATGGTTCCTAGGAAGCAGACCCGAAAAGAAAATAATACAAACAGCACATACCGCAGAGTTAGCTGTTGGCTTTGGTAGGAAGGTTAGAAACCTTGTGGGAAGTAAAGATTATAAAAAGATATTCCCTAATGTAAGTTTACAGTCGGATTCTAAGGCTGCTGGTCGTTGGAATACAAATAAAGGCGGAGAGTATTTCGCTATCGGTGTAGGAGGAGCGGTTACTGGTAAAGGTGCTGACTTACTTATCATTGATGACCCCCATTCAGAACAAGAAGGTGCCAGTTCAGACATCAATGTCTTTAATAGAACCTATGAATGGTATACATCTGGTCCAAGACAGCGTTTACAGCCTAATGGTGCAATCGTTGTTGTAATGACTAGATGGCATAATAAAGATTTAACAGGTCAAGTCGTTGACGCAAGTGTAAAGCGTGGCGGTGCAGACCAATGGGAAGTTATAGAACTGCCTGCAATCTTACCTTCTGGTAAGCCTTTGTGGGATGCTTTCTGGAAATTAGATGAGTTACAAGCTTTGAAGGCTGAATTGCCTAGTTCTAAGTGGATGGCTCAGTATCAACAAGACCCTACTTCAGAAGAGGGTGCTTTAGTTAAAAGAGAATGGTGGAGAGTTTGGAACGGAAGAAACCCACCTGATTGTGAGTTTGTTATTCAATCATGGGACACAGCCTTTCTTAAAACTCAAAGAGCCGATTATTCTGCATGTACTACATGGGGAGTTTTCTACAAAGAAAATGATGATGGTTTTTCGGCACCAAACTTAATACTATTAGATGCTTATAAGGAGCGTCTAGAGTTCCCAGATTTAAAGAAGATGGCTTTTGAGAAATACAACGCCTATAAACCAGATGCGTTTATTGTAGAGGCTAAAGCTGCAGGGCTACCTTTAATATTTGAACTTAGACAAACAGGCATACCAGTACAAGAATATACTCCTAGTCGTGGAAATGATAAGATATCTAGGGTAAATGCTGTTTCAGACCTATTTGCTTCAGGTGTCGTTTGGGCACCAGAAACAAGATGGGCAGAAGAAGTAGTTGAAGAGTTTGCTGGTTTTCCTAATATGGAACATGATGATTTAGTTGATAGCAGTACGCAAGCTCTGTTAAGATTTAGACAAGGCGGTTTTGTTCCTTTAGATACAGATGAAGATGAGGAAGAGTTAGAACCTAATCGTAAAGCAGATTATTACTAGGAGAGTATATTGGCTATAGAAAATAAATTCGAACCTGCTACGCCAATAGATGGTCTAGTAGAAATGGACCCAGAAGAAAATTTAGATGTAGAAATACAAAATGCATTAACAACAGAAACCGAAGATGGTGGCATGATTGTTGATTTTGACCCATCTGCAGAAACAATGCAATCTGAAAGCTTTGACTCAAACTTAGTTGAGTTTATTGATGATGATGAATTAACAGCATTAGGTAATGAATTACTAGGTGCTTTCAATGCAGATAAAGATTCAAGAGCTGACTGGGAAGAAACCTATGTAAAGGGCTTAGACCAGTTAGGATTAAAGATAGAAGAGAGAACTACCCCTTGGGCAGGAGCTTGCGGTGTATTCCATCCTATGCTTAGTGAAGCGGTAATTAAATTCCAATCACAAGCTATATCAGAAATATTTCCTGCTGCAGGTCCAGTAAGAACTAAAATAGTAGGCACTATAGATTCTTCTAAAGAAAAACAAAGTCAAAGAGTTCAAGATTATCTAAACTACTTACTTACATACGAGATGAAAGAGTATCGTGGTGAAACAGAAAAAATGTTATTTTCATTACCACTAGCTGGTTCAGCATTTAGAAAAGTTTACTTTGACCCTACACTAAACAGACCAAGCGGTATATTTGTACCAGCAGAAGATGTTGTAGTTAATTATGGTGCAAGTGATTTAGAAACTTGTGAAAGAGCTACTCATGTAATGAAGAAGTCAGCTAATGATGTAAGAAAAATGCAAGTTAGTGGATTTTACAAAGACATAGATTTACCAGACGCAAAACCAACATCATCAGATATTATTAAAAAATATAATGAGATGACAGGCGAATCAGAAAGCTATAGCTATGATACACGCCATACAATACTAGAAATGCAAGTAGATTTAGACCTTAAAGGATTTGAGGATAAAGATGCCAATGGTGAAGATACAGGTATTGCATTACCTTATGTTGTATCAATAGATAGTCCTTCAGGTATTATTCTTAGTATAAGAAGAAATTATTACGAAGATGATGTAGCAAAGCTAAGAAGGATGCATTTTGTTCATTATCAATACTTACCAGGATTAGGTTTCTATGGATTTGGTTTAATACACATGATTGGTGGATTAGCTAAATCAGCTACATCTATACTAAGACAATTAGTAGATGCAGGTACTTTAAGCAATCTGCCAGGTGGTTTGAAAGCTAGAGGTCTGCGTATTAAAGGCGATGATAGTCCTATAATGCCAGGTGAGTTTAGAGATGTAGATGTACCAGGTGGTGCTATCAGAGACAATATTACTTTCCTACCTTACAAAGAACCTTCACCAACATTGTTCTCATTACTACAAAACATAGTAGAAGAAGGCAAGAAGTTTGCTAGCATAGCCGAGATGAAAACATCTGACATGAATAGTCAGGCACCTGTTGGAACAACTCTAGCATTGCTAGAAAGAAACATGAAAGTTATGAGTGCTGTTCAAGCAAGACTACATGCTTCTATGAAAAGAGAGTTTGAGATACTTGTTAATGTAATTAAAGACTTTACTGAACCTGCTTATCCTTACGAAGTAGAAGAAGGACAACAAATTAAATTACAGGATTTTGATTCAAGAGTAGATGTATTACCTGTATCAGACCCTAATGCAGCAACGATGGCTCAAAGAATCATGCAGTATCAAGCTGCTATGCAATTAGCACAACAAGCACCACAGTTATATGACTTAGCACAACTACATAGACAAATGCTTGAAGTGTTAGGTATTAAAGATGTAGATACAATTGTACCTCCACAAGAAGATGTGCCAGCAGTTGACCCAGTTACAGCAGTACAAAATATACTTAATGGTAAACCTGTACAAGCATATGAGTCTCAAGACCATGAAGCTCATATACAAACACTTGCTTCTGCTCAACAAGACCCTAATATTGTTGCTAAAATACAACAAAGTCCAAATGCACAAGTTATACAAAGTGCTGGTTCAGATTATATTATGCAACATCTTGCATTACAGTTTAGACAACAAGTTGAAAGAGAAATGGGTATAGAGCTACCTCCAGTAGGTGAGCCATTGCCAGCAGATGTAGAGAAGCGTATATCCACTTTAGTTGCAGAAGCAGCCAAGCGTGTAGCTTCTACTAATGCTGCACAAGCAGAACAAGCTAGAATACAAGAACAAGCACAAGACCCATTAATACTAGCTAAACAGAAAGAACTAGAAATTAAAGAAAAACAAGTAGCTAATAAACAACAAATAGATTCTTCTAAGATAATGATTGATGCTGCTAGACTTAAAACTAATAAAGAACTAGAAGAAGCTAGAATTAAATCTCAATCAGAAATTGCTGGAATGAATGTAGGACAGCGTATTGCTAGCGATTTGCTAGATAGAAAAGAAAACGAAGAACAAAAAGTTAAAGATGATTTAAGATTTGGACTTGACATAGCTAAAGATTTAGTTAAAGATATCAATCTGAATGATAAATGATATTAAAGAGCAATCACTTTCTACCTTTTTAGTCAAAAGATTAAGACAGCAGATGAATGAATGTTCTGACCATATATCTACAGGAAGTTGTAAAGACTTTTCTGAGTATAAAAGAATGACAGGAGTCATAGAGGGTTTAGCCCTCGCAGAGCGTGAAGTTCTTGATTGGAAGGAACAACACATACAAAAATAGGAACTCGACACCTAAAAGTCGTGCAAAATATGAGTAAAAAAGAAGAACTAAAAATACCAAAACCAGATAGTGTTAAAAAACCAGAGGTTAGTGACGAAGTTAAAAGTCAGTTACCTCAACCTAAAGGTTGGAAAGTACTAGTTGCAATGCCACAAGCTCAAGAAAAGACAGATGGCGGAATCATAAAAGCTACAAAAACTATAGTAGACGAAGAAACCTCAAACATTTGTGGATTTGTTCTTAAACTAGGCACAGAAGCTTATGGTGATTCTAAAAGGTTCCCAACAGGACCTTGGTGCAAAGAAGGTGACTGGGTTATATTTAGAGCTTATTCAGGCACTCGCATGAAAATGTATGGGAAAGAGTTTCGTTTAATCAATGACGATACTGTAGAAGCAGTCGTTGATGACCCAACAGGAGTAGTTAGAGCATGAGTGAAAGCATAGAACAAGTTATTGATACAAAAGCAGAACCAGTTTCAGCACAATCTTCAGAAGATAGATTTTTTGGAGTAGCTAATGAAGTAAACATTTCATCAAGTAACGAAGTAGAAGTAGAAGTTATTGATGATAGACCTGTTGAAGATATAAGACCTGCTAAAGTAGAAACAGAAGAAGCACCTGTAGACGATGAAACTGTTGATAAAGAAATAACAGACTACAGTAAAAGAGCTGGCGATAGAATCAGCAAAATTAAATATGAGTACCATGAAGAGCGTAGAGCAAAAGAACAAGCTCTCAGAGAGTCTCAAGAAGCGGTAAAGGCATTACAGAACTTAATGTCAGAAAACCAAAAGTTAAAATCAGTTGTTGACCAAGGTGGAGATGTATTAAACAAACAAGCACTTAACAATGCTCAATGGGCAAAATACAACGCACAACAAACATTTAAGAAAGCTTATGAAGAAGGTGATGCAGATGCTATGTCCTCTGCACAAGCTGAGTTAGCTTCTGCAACCCTTGCTGAACAACAAGCTGGTACATATGCACAACAAATGCAACAAAACATTGCATCACAATATGTAGAACCAGAACAACAACCACTAGAAATTGTTAAAAATTCTGACCCTGAAATGGATGAATGGTCAAAGAAGAATCCTTGGTTTATGGGTACTGACCCTGCACACAAGGAAATGACTTCTTTTGCTATGTATTTAGACCAATCATTACAGGCTAATGGAGTTGACCCTGCTAAAGACTCACAGAAATATTATTCTGAAGTTGATAACAAAATGAGACAACAATTTCCAAATTTTTTTGGTGTTCAAGATGTAGCTCCTGTTCAAACAGAAGTAGTCGAAACGACACCAAGACGACAGGTTATGAATCCTGTTGCACCCGCCACGAGGAATAGCGGTAAACCACCTCGCAAAATCCATCTGACTCAGAGTCAAGTCGCTCTCGCAAAGCGTCTTAATATAACTCCAGAGCAGTATGCAAACCAACTATTAAAGGAGTCTTAATATGTCTGAAATAGATAATAAAGAACTTGAAACTGCTAGTACTGAAAAAGTAGCAGAGCGTACCCCTAGGGAAATAGAAAGCCGAGAGGCTTCTCAGCGTATACAAAGCTGGGAAAATCCATCAAATTTACCAGCACCTACCGAACAAGCAGGATGGGTATTTAGGTATATTAGAACTAGCCTTTTAGGTCAGTCTGATAATCCTAATGTATCTAGAAAGTTTAGAGAGGGATGGGAACCATGTAGGTTAGAGGACCATCCAGAATTACAAATTCATATGATGGACCATAACTCAGAGTGGTCAGTTAAAGGTAATGTTGAAATTGGTGGTCAATTGTTATGTAAGATGCCAGCAGAGAAAGCGAAAGCTAGAGATGAATATTTTAATAATTTAGCTCAATCTCAATTGGAATCAGTAGATAACACATATTTTAAAGACCAAGATTCTAGAATGGCTACCAAGCAAGTTTTTGAAAGAAAAACAAAAACAACCTTTGGTAACGATTCATAGTATCTTATTTGTTAATTAAATAAGGAGACAATTATGTCATTAACAGCAACTCCATTTGGAGCAAGACCTGTTGGTACTGTCGTTGGAAGCCCTTATCAAGGAAAAGTCACTCATTACAAAATCAAAAATGCGTATGCTACAAACATATTCTATGGCGATATTGTTAAGTGGGCTGATGACAATCCAAATACTACTATCCAAAAAGATACTGGTACTGCGACTTTAACACCTATTGGTGTTTTCCTTGGTTGTGCTTACACAGACCCGTCTACAGGACAATTCACGCCCAATCAAATGTTCACAGCTTCTATAGCTGCGGATGATATTGTGGCATATGTTGCTACGGACCCTTTCGTACTAATGCAAATGCAATGCAATGGTTCAGCTACCCAGGATGACCTTGGTAAGAACTGTAACATTGTGCAGACTGCAGGAAGTACAGCAATCGGTACTAGTAAAAATACAGTTGGTATATCTACAGCAGCTACTACAGCTACGCTACCATTAAAGATTGTCGATTTTGTCGATGGTCCTGATAGTGCAGTAGGAGATGCTTTTACAGATGTATTAGTAATGTTTAATGTTGGACACCAGTTGTTAAATACAACGGGTATAGGTTAAGGAGTAAATTATGGCAGCTATTTCAAGAGCTAACGAGTTAAAACAACTCTTACCTGGATTAAACGCATTATTCGGCGAAGAATATAATCGTTATGAAAACGAGCATGAAGAAATCTATGTAACTGAAAATTCCGAGAGAAGTTTCGAGGAAGAATTAAAGTTATCTGGTTTCGGAGCAGCTCCAGTAAAAGATGAAGGTTCAGCTATCACTTATGATACTGCACAAGAGTCTTTTGTCGCTAGATATACACATGAAACTATTGGTTTAGGATTCAGTATTACAGAGGAGGCAATGGAAGATAATCTCTATGTGTCTGTTTCTGCTAGATACACTAAAGCATTAGCTCGTGCTATGTCTTATACAAAGCAAGTAAAGTCAGCATTTCCACTTAATAATGGATTTGATAGTTATACAGGTGGCGATGCAGTTACCTTGTTTAGCACGGCTCACCCGCTTGTAAACGGTGGCACTAATAGTAATAGACCTGCTGTCGCAGCAGATTTAAATGAAACATCTCTAGAAGATGCAATCATTCAAATCGGAAAGTGGACAGACGAAAGGGGACTTAAAATTGCAGCAAAAGCTAGAAAGCTTATAATTCCATCAGACTTACAGTTTGTGGCAACTAGATTGTTACAGAGTGATTATAAAGTTGGAACTGCTGACAATGACATAAATGCAGTCAAGACTAATGGAGTGATTCCAGAAGGCTATTCAGTTAATCATTATTTAACTGATAGTAATGCTTTCTTTATCACTACTGATGTTCCTGACGGAATGAAGCATTTTGTTAGAGCACCTATGACTACTACTATGGATGGAGACTTTGATACTGGAAATGTTAGATATAAAGCGAGAGAAAGATATTCTTTCGGTGTATCTGACCCACTAGGTATCTTCGGTTCACCAGGTAGTTCGTAAGAACTTTAAAGGGAGCTTCGGCTCCCTTTTTTATGTTATATTATAAATCTAGGTATTTTATTAATCAGTCTATCAACTGCCCTAGCAGACTTTGCCAAGATGATAGATTATTTCTTTTAGGAGAAAAACATGGCTAACACTTCATTTAATGGACCAGTCAGGTCCGAAGGTGGTTTTAAAACCATTGACAAAAATTCAAGCACAGGAGCAATTACTGATGGTTTAGTAATTAATTCTGATGGTAATATTTATACTGATACTGGTGGACATATTCAATATGCAGCAGCAACAGGAGTTGGACCTTCTGATTTAATTAT
>JGI24524J20080_1000517_pt1 | contig 10521 bp, 13 predicted proteins | sample LinPmetageLP49_FD_20080 | JGI IMG/M metagenome (IMG submission 20080)
GTAAAGCAAAAGGCAGGTGGGAAACCAATCATGGTGGTGAATACTTTGCAGCGGGTGTTGGCGGATCTATCACAGGTCGAGGGGCCGATTTGCTTATTATTGATGATCCACATACAGAGCAAGACTCTATGTCGGACACAGCAATGGAACGTGCTTATGAATGGTACAGTTCAGGACCTAGACAACGTCTACAACCTGGAGGAAGAATATTAGTTGTTATGACTCGTTGGGCTACTGACGATCTAACAGGAAGATTACTTAAAGCTCAAAGTGGTACTAAAGCAGATCAATGGAAATTAATTTCTTTTCCTGCAATCATGCCTGATGATAAACCTGTGTGGCCTGAGTATTGGAACAAAGAAGATTTAGACTCTGTCAAAGCTTCCATCTCCACTAAAAACTGGAACGCTCAATATATGCAAGACCCCACTTCAGAGGAGGGTGCAATTATAAAAAGGGAGTGGTGGCAAAATTACGATAAAGAAACTTTACCAAAATTAATTCACGTCATTCAAAGTTATGATACTGCCTTTTCTAAAAAAGAAAGTGCGGACTATTCTGCTATTACCACCTGGGGTGTTTTTGAACCTGTAGAAGGTTATGAGAAATGTATAATTTTATTAGATGCTCAAAAGGGTAGGTATGATTTCCCAGATCTTAAGAATGTAGCTCTAGAGCAATACCATTACTGGGAACCGGAAACCGTGATCATTGAAGCTAAAGCTAGTGGTACTCCACTAATACATGAACTCCGTAGGGCAGGAATTCCTGTAGTTGATTATGTTCCTGCTAGAGGACGAGACAAGCATACTAGAATAAATAGCTGTGCACCTGTATTTGAATCTGGTATGGTGTGGGCACCTTTAGACGAACACTGGGCACAGGAAGTAATTGAGGAGTGTGCAGCGTTTCCTAACGGACAATATGATGACTATGTTGATTCTATGACCCAAGCTGTGTTAAGATATCGACAAGGTGGATTTGTTTCTACGTATTCAGATGACTGGGACGATCCTCCAATGAAATTAGAAAAAGAGTATAAATATTACTAGGAGTAACTATGCCAAGAACTAAACTTAGACAAGGTCAAACTCAAACTTCAAAAGAAGAGGGCGGTTCTACTGCTAGAACTACTGCACAAATAGAAAAATATTATAGTGGTGGTAAAAGAGAATTTACATATAAAAAAAATGATAGAGGCAAGGTTATCAAAGTAGAATTAAAAGGCGGAGGAATGTCTTCAGGCCAAGCAGCAATTGCAGCTAAAGCTCCACCACCAAATAAAATTGATGCAAAAGATTTCGCTGTTCTAAGAGCTGAGAAAGCAAAAGGCAGGGGCATGGGTCTTCAAGATGAATCTATTAAACCTGGTAAAGTTATGAAAGCTAAGTACGGTAAGATGATGAAATACAAAAGAGGAAGTGGTTTAGATCTTCCTGTAATTAATTCAGTGAAACCTGGATCAAAAATTGGTAAAGGTAAGAAAAAATTTAAGTCAATGACAGAGATGAGAAAAGCAAAAGGTTTTAAACCTGGAGAGTCTGCTTCTGAATTTATGAAAAGAAGAAAAGAATTAGCTGGTGCTGCGAAAGCAGTAAGTGCAACTAGAATTGGTAAAATAGCTTTAGGTGTCGTTACTGCAGGAATTGGTGCAAAAAAATATTTAGAATCTAAAATGAATAAGAAAAAAGATGTTAAGAAAAAAATGGGCGGTGGCATGATGCAAAGACCTATGGGTTACACTAAAGGTGGTGGTGCTGACATGGGTAGTTCAAGATATAAAGCTTTTAAAACAACTCAAGATGTACTTAAAACTTTAAAGGATTCTACTGATTTAACTTCTACTCAAAAACAAATGTTAACTTATGCTAAAGGAAAAGCTTTTAAGAACAAAGGTACGAGACTTACTGACAGAGATATTGAAAAAGCCAGATCATTGGTTAAAGGTAAGATGGGTGGCGGAATGATGCAAAAGCCTATGGGTTACAAACACGGAACATCAGTAAAAGTAAAATGCAAACTAGGTAGAAACAAACCTACTAAAATTACATAGGAGGGACAATGTCCCTAAAGGCATTACTTAGAGCTGGTAAGGAATTACTTAAGGCGAAAAAGCCTTCAGCAACACCGACCACCGGACAACAGACAAATCAAATAACTTACACACCTAAACCCTCACAGGCGCAGGCTAAAGAATTAGTTACTCAAGAATTAAAAAACCCACCAGTAGTTCTTAAAAAAACAAAACCCCTACAGATGGGTGATGACATGGCACCTGCTTTTGGTTCATCAACATATGACTGGGCTATGAGAATGGGTAGATCTAAGTACACTGCAGATGAGTGGCTAGACCATTTAACATCTACTAGAAAAGTAAACTTTAAAATATTTGGCAAACCTGCAACTAAGACTGTTAGAGAACAGAAAAGATTTAAATACGACTCAGGCCCCTTTGCCGGTAAAGAAGTTAATGTATCCAAAGAAGAATTATTCGATTCTAATTTAGCAGTATTCAATGAGGCAGGAGATCTTACAGGTGGCCTGTTATATGCAGCAAAGAAATTTGGTCTAAAGCTTGATGCAAATGAAGTAGGAGCAATGATCAAATTAAATCCTATTAATAGATTAAAACCAATAGAGCTTGGTGTTAACAAAGGTGCACAAGAAGCTTTTGATGTAGCTAGTAAGAACGCAAAAAATACTGTTAGAGATTTACAAGTAAAATACAAAGGTAACGAAGAAATAAAACAAAGTTTAGATGACATGCAATATTATTTAGATGCAGACGGAGGTGTCCCAACTAAATCAGCATTACGTGCTATTAATGATTCATTAAAAAGAACTACTCCCGATTTACCTATGGAAGAAAGAAAAGTTTTAAATAAAGTTATTGGTGATATCAATAACAAAGCAGGACCCATGCAGGCTACAAAAACTAAATACGGAACTGAATCTAATTACACATTACAAGGTGGTAAGGATTACAGAGAAACTGTATTTACTCTTCCTGAAGATATCGTAACTAACTCAAACCTTAGAAATAAAGGTGGTCACTTCACAGATGTAATTGGTGACACTAATAATATTTATCATATTAGATATGATACAAGGTTCACACCTGATGGTAAAAAAGTATTTATGATTAATGAAATACAATCGGATGTAAACCAAAGTATTGCAAAGTCTTTGACTAAAGCCCAACAATTGTCGGGAGAGGCCAGACTTAATCCATTCAATGCGGAGATAGAATTAAATTTGCTTGTAAGTCAACGGGGTAAGATGCTTAAGGATTTAGATGAGGCACTTTCAAGAAATGAGTTTGGTAGAGTAAATGCAATCAGTGCATCTATGAAAGATATTAATACAAAATTACAAAGATTAACTTCTCAAAGAGATAGATTTGAAGCTAGCACTACCAAAGATTATTTTCCTATGGTTGAAGCAGATTCATACGGAGACCATGCAATTAAATATTTAATGCAAAAAGCTGCGCGTGAGAATGTTGATTACGTAGCCGTTGCCCCGTTTGACAANGTAAGTTTTAGACAAGGGTACAAAGCAGGTAACGAAAGATTTTATGGTTACGCAAATGGTAAAGGTATTGGTAAAAAAGGTAAAGCGGTACTTCCAGATGTCATGGGTAAGAATGCGAGATTCTACGGATCAAAAGCAGGGCCAACAAAAATATCCTTATCAGATCCAACTAAAATTTATAAAAAAGTTAGCGATGATAAATTTAAATACCCATCAGATCACCCATTAAAAGGCAAAGAAATTAAAAGCAGTTACCACAGCGAGGCTGTAGATTCACCTCTTAAAGGATTTAAAAATATCCCAGAAGGTGATCCACGCTTGTATTTTGATGCATATGCGATTAAAGTGGTTCCACTAATGAGAAATACACAAAAAACGTATAAGTCCAAAGGCGGACTTGTGGTGGATATGTTTAAACCAATAAGGTACAATTAATCATGGCAGTAGAAAAAGTAACAGAGGAATTAGCAGAAGAAGTAACTGAACAACCAGATGGTCTTCCAGTAGATGTACAAGTTGAAGGCGAAGAAGAAGTTGTAGAGGAAAGACCTCAAGACGATTTTAATGCTAATCTTGCAGAAGACATGGATGAGCGAGAGCTTAAAGAAATGGCCATGGAGCTTATCGAAGAATACAAAAAAGATAAGACATCTAGAAAAGAATGGGAAGACGCATATATCAAAGGTTTAGATTTATTGGGGACTAGACACCAAGAAGTATCAAGACCTTTCAAAGGAGCCTCCGGTGTCACGCATCCATTGTTAGCTGAATCAGTTACACAGTTCCAAGCACAAGCATACAAAGAATTAGTGCCCTCTGATGGGCCAGTAAGAACACAAGTTATAGGCTTACAAACACCGGCTACCGAACAACAAGCAGATAGAGTTAAAGATTACATGAATTACCTGCTAATGGAGGAGATGGAAGATTACACNACTGANATGGATCAGATGTTATTTTATCTACCGCTATCTGGATCTACATTTAAGAAAATTTATTACGATGAATTATTAGATAGACCTGTATCTAAATTTATACCAGCAGAAGATTTAGTAGTTCCCTACTACGCATCCGATTTAAAAGATTGTGAAAGAATAACTCATGTTATTAAAATGACACAAAACGAAGTTATTAAGAAACAAGCTGCAGGATTTTATAGAGACATAGAATTAATTGACAGCACTACAGAACCCGATTCAGTACAGAAAAAATTAAATGAACTAGAAGGTATCAAAGGCACCGGTTCAGATTATTTGAATACAATTCTAGAAATGCATGTGGATTTAAATTTAGATGATTACGAAGATTTTGATGACAAAGCTAAAAAAATTAAAATTCCATACATTGTGACTATTGATGAAGGTAGTGGAGAAGTTTTATCTATTTACAGAAACTACAAACCTGCTGATCCTAGTTATTCAAGAATAGAATATTTTGTACATTACAAATTTTTACCAGGATTAGGTTTTTATGGTTTTGGTTTAACTCATATGATTGGTGGCTTATCACAAGCTGCAACACAAGCCTTAAGACAATTAATCGATGCAGGTACTTTAAAAAATTTACCGGCAGGATTTAAGTCTAGAGGTATTAGAGTTAGAGATGATGATCAACCAATTCAGCCAGGAGAGTTTAGAGATGTAGATGCACCTGGTGGAAATATCAGAGATCAGTTTTTTAATTTACCATTTACAGAACCAAGTCCTACCCTTTACAATCTAATGGGCTTTGTTGTTCAAGCAGGACAAAAATTTGCAGCTATCACAGACACTGGTGTTGGTAACGATACTCAAAATAGAGCAGTTGGTACTACAATGGCTTTGATGGAAAGAGGATCACGTGTAATGAGTGGTGTCCACAAACGTTGTTACTACGCAATGAGGCTTGAATTTAAAATTTTAGCTAGACTTTGCGGTGAGTTCTTACCACCAGAGTATCCTTATGACGTTTACGGTGGTCCAAGAAATATTAAACAAACGGATTTTGATAACAAAGTAGATATTTTACCTGTTGCAGACCCAAATATTATGTCTATGGCTCAAAGAGTAACTCTTGCACAGGCACAATTACAAATTGCACAGTCAAATCCAGGAATGCATAACCTACACGAAGCTTATAGACGTGTTTACGAAGCACTTGGAACAAAAACTATAGATCAAATTTTAAAACAACCACCAAAACAACCGGAACCTTTGGATCCTGCGAAAGAAAATGCACGTGCACTTCAAATGAAGTTACTAACTGCGTTTGAATTTCAAGATCATGATGCACACATTGCTGCTCACATGGCTTTTATGGCATCAAGAATGGTTCAAATCAATCCACAGGTGTACGCATTACTACAATCACATATTTCTGATCACATTTCATTCAAAGCTAAAGCACAAGTTAAACAAATGGTGATGGAAAATCCTGAAATGGCACAGATGGCTCAACAAGACCCGCAACAATTTGAAATAATGTTTGAAGCAGAGGTTGCCAAGATTGCAGCACAGATAACTCAAGAGTTAGTTCAAACTGAAAATGCTTCACAGAACAAAGAAGACCCTTTAATTAAAATTAAACAACAAGAAATTGATTTAAGAGCTATGGATCTTCAAAGAAAAGCTGAAGAAACTAAATTTAGAGCTGATCAAGACAATCAAAGAGCAGCACAGAGGTTAGAGTTTGATTATGATAGACTTGCACAACAAGATTCACAATCAGATGAACGTTTAGAGATAGCGAGGGAAAAACTTGAGAAGAAATAATGAAAAGGGTTTAAGTGGAGGCGTACGTTACGGGCCACCACCTAAAAAAGGATTTAACCCACAAGGGCTAACTGAAAAGAAGTTTAAAAGTGTCAAAAAATACACCAAAAAACTCGTACGAAAGTCTCCCGGTACAGTCTAAATTAATTTTTTTAGCTGGTATATTTGATGGAGAAGGTAGCTTTGGCATTTGGTCCAAAGGAAAAGACCGAACAAAAATATTTGCATGCAATATTGAGATGTCCGACAAGGATACACTACAAAAATTTGCAGATATGTTTGGAGCTAATGTTGTTCTTTGTAAAAAACGTCAAGCACACCACAAACAAACCTGGAGATGGAGACAAACAGGCTACAGGGCTTTCTTAATTATAGATAAAATGATAGAATTCATGAGTATAAGAAGACAGGAGAAATACAATGTGGTTAAGCGCAATAAAATTAGCGGCACAAGCAGGTACGCACATCTTCAAGAAGCGTCAAGAGACAAAGATGCTTATGGCGGACGCACAAATGATGCACGCAAGAAAGATGGCTCAGGGAGAAGAAGCTTACCAAGGTAAACTTCTAGAATCAAGAAATTCAGATTGGAAGGACGAGGCAGTTTTGATAATTTTGTCAGCGCCAATAGCAGTTCTGAGTTGGGCTGTCATAAGTGACGACCCAGGAGCGATGGACAAGGTAAAATTGTTTTTCGACATGTTCTCTCAACTCCCTTCATGGTTCACAAATTTATGGATACTTGTCGTGGCGAGTATTTATGGAATTAAGGGAACTCAGATCTTCAGAGGCGGAATGAATAAGGATAAAAAATGAACCTAGAAAGAGATTTACAAAAATTAAGAAAAGAAAGAGCATTGAAAGAATCTGCGATAGCTCAACTTCGTAAAAGAAGTAAAGATTCAATAGCTAGACCTAGAGCAAATAAAAATATATTATCAACTAATCCAGGAATGCAAAAAATATGACAAAGTTATGTGCTAGAGGCAAATCAGCTGCAAAAAGAAAATTTAAAGTTTATCCATCAGCTTACGCTAACGCGTATGCATCAAAAATATGTGCAGGTAAAATAAAAGATCCTTCAGGAACTAAAAGAAAAGATTGGGGACCTAAGAAAGCTTCTAAGGGTGCTGAAATAAAAGTTATCAAAGCTAAAAAAGGTGTAGACGTAGCTCCGTACTTAATTAAACAAACAACACAAAGTGGTAAAACAAAAATTGATGATCAAGGAGTTGGTGTAGATATTTATTCTAAATATGGTAATTTTGGGGTTAGCAAAAATAAAAATACACAATCCTCTGGTGGTAATTCATTAAAAACTAAATCAAAAAATATAACTTATGGTAAAAATATTAAAGTTGGAAAATCAAGCAATATAACTATTGAAGGTAACTTTGGAAAATCAAAAAATAAATTTAATAAACAAACTACCGCAGGTGGTAAAATAACTTTTACTAAGAAATTTTCTAAAGGTGGTCCACTAAACACATCTTCACATATGCAAGAAATGAAAAAGGCTAGTATCAAAATTAATAAAGTTATTAAAGGTTTAAAAAAAGCATCTAAGCTACACGCAGGACAAGCAAAAAGTTTAAGCACAGTTAAATTAGTAAGAGGAGGTGGTGTAGCTATAAGAGGACTTAACTTTCAAGGCGTAAAATAATGTATAAGCGAGGTACTTGTTGGGAGGGCTATGTCCAAGCAGGCATGAAGAAAAAGGGAAACAAAATGGTTCCTAATTGTGTGCCGTCAGGATCTGCAAAAAAAATGAAAGAAGGGGGACTAACAAAATGGTTCAAACAAAAATGGGTAGATATTGGAAGCAAACGATCAGATGGTTCATTCGCACCTTGTGGCCGTTCAAAACAAAGGGCAGATGCGAAGAGAGCTTATCCAAAATGCGTCCCACTTGCAAAAGCCACAGCGATGTCAAAGTCGCAACGGGCGAGTGCTGTCAAACGAAAAAGAGCAGCAGGTAACACAGGACCAAAACCAACTAACGTAAGGACATAAGATGTGGAAATGGATTAAAAAACTATTTAGACCTTGGAATCTAACTAAAGTATCACCTGATATCAATTCAGTAAAACCAAATACAGTAATATTTTCAAAAAAACCTAAGGGGTTAACAGGTCCCACAAAAGGTGATATAAAGAAATTAAAAGCACAGGGTAAAATATAATGGAAAATAAAACTAAAGTAATAACTTACATAGATAAACAGGGAAGAAGAAGAAGAAGAGAGATACTCATAGATACTAAACCCCGAAGACCTAGAAGAAGAAGAAACACACAAAGAAGACCTATAGGTTCTTTACCTACGGAACCGAGAGGTAACCCTGCTGTTGTTGAAACATTTGAAGATGCGAGAGAAAATCAAATGATCAACAGAGACGTACCAACTATGAAGCACGGTGGAGAAGCTAAAACTAGAGGTATGGGTTGCGCTATAAAAGGTGGCAAATTCGAAGGCGTTTTTTAGTTTACAAAAATCCTAAATAATATATAGATTCGCTATGAGTCTAAGATCAACATTACTACAAGCTCTAGAAGATAGATATCAAGCTCAGATATCGGAAGCTGACGCAACTATTCAAATATACCTAGAAAAACCTGTAGCGATTGGTGAGCACCCACAACACATAGATGAACTTGATAAGTTAGTTGCAAAAATTGCAGAAGCTGAGGAAAAATTACAAATACTCCAACAATTCAAATTATGATTTATGGATAAATTGATTGAACAGTTAAATAGTTCAAAAAAACCAATTTTAGTAAATAATATACTTCCTTCTCAAGAAAACAAAAATATTATGCATATTCTATCTTTACAAGATAGTTGGTATTTTGGTTTTGAAGGTGATACAGACTATTCTTCAAGGGTAAAAATAGCTTGCACAAACGGTTACCCCCATATGGGTATGATGTTGAAGAGCGCTAGTGAAGGACATAAAGATTTTAACAATTCTCCACTAAACATTTATGGAAAACTTATTGCAAATATTGTATTTGAAAGACTTAAATTTAATTATAATAATATTTTAAGATTATGGTGGAATTATTATTTTAAAGGACAAGAAGGTGTAGGACACGTTGATATGCAAACTAAAAAAAATATTTCTTTGGTTTACAGTATTATGCCAACAGATGGTGGAACAGAAATTTTAAATCAATTTTACCCAGACGTAGAAGGCCAAGCTAAAATATTTAAAAGTGACTGGTTACATAGAGGCGTCACCACAAAACAAGATAAATCAAGATTAATTTTAAATATGGTTTTTGAATGATAGCAGGCGACAGCACTGAATACGAAATTATAACAGAAGCGTGTAAGACATTAGGGGACAACTTGTTAACTGCTGAAATAGGAGTTCGTCAAGGTAAAGGCACAGCCACAATACTAGAAACATTAAAAGATAAAAAACATTGGCACATAGGAATAGATCCATATGGTAATTTAGATTATCAACACTATGATAAATCTAGTTCATATACTTGTGATTACACAAACAGTATGAAACTTCAATTAATTAAAGATATTGACTATGAAAATTTTACATTGTTTCCGATGGGTGATGATGAATTTATGAAAAGGTTTTCTGATGGTGTGCCCATCTACAGGGAAAAAAAAGAAATAATAAATAAATACGATTTAGTTCATTTTGATGGACCCCATAAAACTGTTGATGTAATCAAAGAAGTAGTTTTCTTTGGTGAAAGATCACACGCAGGTACGGTTTTTGTTTTTGATGATTACCCTAAATTTAATATGGATCTTATATTAAAAGTTATAGTAAATGAATTTGGTTTTATGTTATTGAAACAAGGTAAGAATAAAATTTCATTGAAAAGAAATTAATGGACATAGATACAATATCTCTCGTACAACATAGAGTTAAAAAAGCTCTAACTCGTTTAAAGGATCACGCTATATATAGTGTTGACACTATGGAGAAACTACAATATGTTAGGGGTCAAATCAGATCTTTAGAGGATCTGCAACAGGATCTTAAAGACCTGCTGACAACAACGGAGTACGATGATGAACAAGTCCACGGAGATACCGAAACGGACTGAAGCACTTCTCGGAGCTTACAAAGCTAAAGACGAGATTGAAACAGTCCTAGATCCTAAATCGATCGATAAATCAACATTAGATAGTTTACCAACACCAACAGGTTATAGAATTTTAGTGCTGCCATATGCTGGCCCTAAAAAAACCAAAGGTGGTTTGTGGT
>JGI24524J20080_1000520_pt1 | contig 10484 bp, 16 predicted proteins | sample LinPmetageLP49_FD_20080 | JGI IMG/M metagenome (IMG submission 20080)
CAACTACAGCCAACGGCAATATTATTGTAGCGCCTAAAGGTACGGGTGTGCTAGAAGTTAAAGGCGATACGAACAGCGCGGCAATCATTTTAAACTGTGAACAAAACTCGCACGGGGTTACTATACAATCGCCAGCGCACTCAGCAAATGCAACTTATACTTTAACCTTGCCAACAAGCGCAGGTACAACTGGTCAAGCACTAACAACTAACGGATCGGGCGTTTTATCGTTTGCTGATGTAACCAATAATGCAGGAACAGTTACAAGTGTGGCAAGTGGCACGGGATTATCAGGAGGTACTATTACAGGTAGCGGTACTATCGCCTTATCCAACACAGCGGTTACACCGGGTAGCTACACAAACACAAACATAACTGTTGACGCTCAAGGTAGGATAACGGCTGCTTCAACAGGATCTGGAGGAGGAGGAGGCGGCCTAACAGCGGTCACAGGTACAGCGCCAATTGTAAGCAGCGGAGGCAACACACCTGCCATTAGTATATCAGCGGCTACAGCAAGTGCAGCAGGTTCAATGTCAGCAGCCGACAAAACGAAACTGAACAACATAACCGCACCATACGATAACACAGGGACGAATTCACCTAAAGACATCATATTTGAAAACACAGGTGGTATTAGTGACAGCGCAGGTAAAATTGTTAGTATTCTGCAAGACGAAACAGCAGACAACACGGACGCAAACAGCAAAGACTTTTTAGGGGTTGTTACTAGCACTTCTGACCAATGCATTATAAACGGAGTGGCTGAGATTAGCCAATCCGTACCAACAGGAGCGACAGCAGGAAGACCGCTGTGGCTTGGAACGTCAGGTGCATTTATAGCATCTGCACCAACAGCCACAGATTCATACGCTCGCGTAGTGGGTCACTACATTAACAGTGTTTCAGGAGGTTTTTTAGTTTACTTCAATCCAAGTAATGACTGGATTCAAATCGATTAATCATGGGAGAAATATCAGGAGTCCCAACAGCGGACATAGACAACGTAGACGGATTCTTTACTACGCAAGGTGGCGGTGGGGGTGGCGGTACTGCGTCTACAACACCAACAATCTCTGTTGCTCAAGGGCTGTTTGGGTCGATTGTCGTAACAGTAACAAATCACAGCAGCTACACCAATCCAAACTATTCTGTGGTTGCCAAAGTAGGCAGCACAATCACAGTACAGGACGTTAATGTCGACCATAGTTTAGACACAGGCGCAGACTCTGTAAGCGCTGTAATTTCTTTCACGGATACTAACTCTACTACTGGTCAGCGTACTGTCGAGGTTAGAGCGCAGGAGTTTGGTGACAACATACAAAGCGCTGCCGCCACGGGAACATACAACGTTGCTGGCCCTCCAGCTTCAAGATACATACGAATAAGAGGCGTCAACTCAGCAGGAACTTACAACAATGCGCGACTGGGCATTTGGGATTTAAGGTTTTACGAGGCCCAAGGGCAGAGCGGCACTAGCCATCCCACAAACATGGTCAGCGCTACAACTGACACAAGCGGAAACACGTACTACACCATTGATGCTGGCCACTATTATAATCAATACTACCCGTACAAAGCGTTTAGTAGCAGCACATCTATCTACGATTTTTGGTGGCCTTTAAGCACGTCAACTGCCAACAATTGGATACAAGTAAAGTTTGACAGTACGCAATTTCCTACCCCACCCACAATTCTAAGCCTTGCTTACGGTAACTATGGGTCTGGAAGTAACGCTACGCATTTTGCAGTTGAAACCAGCGACGATGGTTCTACTTTCACTCAGCGCGGTGTGTTCCCGCTAGTTGACAGCAACACCAGCCAAAACTTNGGATAATGAAATACACCAAAAAACAAATTACGGCAGCAATCGACGCGACCAATACAATGTGTTTTGTGCAGCACGTATTGGGAGAAGAATACTGCGATGCAGTTGTTGTAGCCATGAAGCTATCAAGTGACAATGACGGTGTGCTAAGTGCTGAAGATTTAGAAACAATTACATCTTTAATGCCATAAATAATGGACAGTACAGCGATAGGAATAGTAGTTCAGTTTATCGTCCTTTTGGGCGGTGGGGTAAGCGCGTGGATCAAAATAAACAATGATGTGACAGTGCTAAAATCTAGGATAATAAACTTGGAAAAGAAAGAGAGTGCAACTGATAAGAAATTAGATCTCTTGATGGAGGCGGTTCAAGAGATTAAAATTCTTTTGGCAAAAAAAGGAATTTAAGATGGATAGAAACATTGAGCATATCATAATTCATTGCAGCGACACCTATGCTGAAATGAATGTAGGCGCAGAATGGATAGATAGATTACACTCTGGATTTGGTTGGCAGGGATGTGGATACCACTTTATAGTTAGGCGCAACGGAACTATTGAACCAGGTCGGGATATTAATGTAGCAGGTGCTCACGCACGTAACTTCAATGCACACAGCATTGGTATATGCTGGATTGGAGGCAAAGGCGCAGATAATAAGCCCGACGATAACAGGACTATTGACCAATTAAAATCCCTTCGCGTGATTTTAGATACACTCACACACACTTTTCCAGACGCAATTGTATGTGGTCATAGAGACTTGCCCGGTGTGACCAAATCGTGTCCTTGTTTTGATGTAGAGAGCTGGTACTATGTCTGCTAGTCCTTACATATTAGGCGCTAAACCAAAGCGCAAAAACAAAAGCCCTGAGCACGATATACAGGTCAGTCTTATTGCAATGCTTCAAAGCATAGAGCCGACACCGCTATATACAGCCACGGTAGGTGGTGTTCGTTTAGCCATACATACTGCAAAAAAGATGAAAGAAGCAGGATACTCTAAAGGTGTGCCTGATCTACTCGTATTTGAACCTAGAGGGATGTATGAGGGGTTGGCAATTGAGGTCAAAACACCTAATGGACGAGCTAGTCCAGAACAGAAAGAATGGATTGCCAAACTAAACTCACGAGGTTGGTCGGCACACATTACACATGGACTTGACGAAGCACTTGATGTCATGTCCGAATATTTTGATTTATATGAAACGAATTAAAGAGACAAGGCTAGGAGGATGGTTGAAAGAAAACGCACCTTACGTATTCGAAAAAGTAGCACATGCGCTACCAAGTAAGGGTGTTTTGGGTATAGTCAAGAACTTAGTCAGCGAACAGGACAAAAACCTTGAATTCAAGAATCTCCTAATAGATATGGAAATGGCTGCTCAAGAACAAGTAACTCGTCGATGGGAAGCGGATGCAAAGGGGGACAATCAATTAGCAAAGACAATTAGGCCATTGACCTTAATAGTTCTACTCGTGATGTTCATTGGACTAGCTGTAGCAGATTCAGCGTCGGTAGATTTTAATGTAAAGGACTCTTACATTGACCTTTTGCAGATTCTCTCATTGACTGCATTTGGAGCTTACTTTGCTGGTAGATCAATTGAGAAAAGCAAGAAATAAGGGTAATTCCTAATCACAATTAATCACTTTGAAAAAATCACAAAAATTATCTGGCCGCATGTGTTTCGTTAAAACAAACACTCTAAAAGCCCTGTAAATTAAGTGCTAAATATTTTTTTCTCTCGATAAAATACCCTTCCTTGTGGTGGTCGATACCACACACTACTAGTGACCGTGTAGGAGTAACACAATTTATTACAATCGGAAACACTAGTAAACAAAGGGTGTTAAGGTGCTTAAAATACCTTCGATTACTTTTTAGTGTGTGATATTTGTCATATCATTGTGATTGGCTACAACAGCTAGTCCACTAATTTTTAATACTGTTTTATAATGCTCCTGAATCAATTTTGGATTGAACGTTTAGAACGAGAGAAAAGCAAGTGTACCTGGAACACAATAACGAAGCATCATTGTCATCGCAGAAAGGTCGCTGGGTACGCGCCTGAAATACGTCTGGATGAAATAGACCTGAAATGGATACTTGGTTTCGAGTCACATTTAAGAGATGTGGGTAATGGAACAAACACCGTTGGCTCTGTTATGTCTAGTTTAAAATCTACGCTTCGGCAAGCCGTAGACCAAGAACTCATATTGAAAGATCCGTTTGGCAAGTACAAAATTAGACAAGCCCCTACTTTTGAGAGAGCTTTAGACATTGACCACATAAAGAAGCTAGAAGCTTATAAGCCTAAAGGAAAACAAACCAAGCGATATATAGATGTTTGGTTGTTCTCCTTTTACTGCGCAGGAATTAGGATAGGTGATTTATGCCGCATGAAAATTGAGAATGTAGCCAATGGCAGACTAGAATACTCCATGAATAAGAATGGTAAACGTGTGAGTATGCCGATGTCTGAAAAAGCGCAATACATAGCTACTCAATACACGGGTGATGCATTGAGGAACGACAGGCAAAACCTATTTGGACTACTGTCAGATGAGGTTAGTGATGACCAGCTGTATATGGATATAAAAAGGGTGGTTGCTGCTGGCAATAGAGCCTTTAGAGCACCCGTAGCAGATCTAAACCTTCCTCACATGACCTGGCATGCTGCTCGTGCAGCATTTGCAACCTATATGGTGAGAGAGGGAACGGATATAGACACCGTTCGGCAACTCCTAAAACACAGCTCGATTCTGACAACTCAGGCTTATCTGGCTTCAAGGTCAAATGATCAACTAGGAGATGTGGTCAGTAATGTCATGGACTTTTAAAGAATGACGTTATTAACCTTGTAAGCACCGTTTCGCGCTATGTCAACTATCGCGTAGCCATTTCGCCAGTCGTTCTTTGGCATGTATTCAGGTTCAAGCTCACCTAACGTCCCAACTACATGGCACTCAATACCTTCACCACGCGCATTGCGTGTAAAGAATGTATCAGGACGATGCAAGTGACCGCACATCGCTGCCATTTTGGTTTTAGCAAATAACTTTCGAGCAGGATTTATGCCCGATATACCAAGCATTTCATGACCATGTAAAAATGTCATTTTACCAGCGCAAATCAGAACTCCCGTTGGTAGCCATTTGATGTCAAAAGAATCTAACTGTAACAATGAAGGCAGATACAAATCATCAAAGCCTTTAAGTTGTGATGCCTCGTTGTGTATGTAACGCTGCATGCGTAACTCATGGTTGCCTTCCATCATGTAAATGCCTGAATCCGGAAAGGAGTTGCGTAGGTGAGTCAGCAGTTTAATGCCTGTCTCAACCTCAACCTTCATGTCAGGCGCTCCTTGAGCCTTACGATGACTTGACACCATGTGACAATCAAGGGTGTCCCCCATTAAGATCACCGTATCAACAGACTTCCGCTTGCCGTGATTTATCGCTCGTTCTACAGCGTTTACGTCATGATATGGTAAATGGATATCGCTAAGAACTAAAATGCTCTGAGGCCCAGATAGCTTAATATTCTTTCTAGGCTTAACTGAATGTGATACTGGTATCATTGAGGTTGAATAAAATAATTTTCTGATATGAGGTAGACTTGCTTTTCAGCAAAGCGCAGCGATGCTGACTCTAGCATCTCCTCGATAAGTTGTAACTGCGAATACTTAGGAGTGGCTTTGCAACCAGGACTGCTCCTCCTATCTGTGTAGCCTGAGATTTTACTAGCCCACCACAATAGGTGCTCTTGATCTTCTGTTAAGACACAATCTGACAGGCACATATATCCCATTTCAAAATGTTCGTCTGCTATCTGAGCCAAGGCATCAAGCACAATTCTATTGTCAGGATTGACAGGAGGCCAAATACCTACTTGAATTGATTTCTTATAGACACGCAAAACCGACTCTCTACAATTAGCTGATTTTGCCCAGTTTACATGTTTCGTAATGGCGCTGAATGGTAGAAAGCAATACTCCCTGAGATACCAACTTACCAAAGACTTTTCGTGCCGTGATAATCCCTTGACATTCTGCCTATTAAAAGAATCACACACAAGTTTAATGAAGTAAACCAACTCATTTTCGGATAAAAACTTATTTTGTGTGTGTTTTTTGTGTGACACTTTGGTATAGATTTGACCCATGCTAACTCCACTAAAAAAAGAAAGGGCCATTTTCTTTAAAAAGGCGATTGATCGTATTCAATCGGTAAAACCTCTTAATCAGCAAGAGATTGCCAATGTATTGGGCATAAGTCTGTCCTTTTTGAGCCAAATATGTAATCTTGGTAGAGCACCAAGCTTTAGGACTCTTTTGCTTCTGGAAGAGAAGTTTCAAATTGCAATACCGGAGCACCTTGCGAATGTTGATCCTATAAAGACCCAATACGATCGCCAAGAACAGAAGGAAAGCTCTATTGGTTTTGACGCTGCATTTTCTGAAAAAGAAGATGTGCGAACTATTCATGTACATCACCATTTTGACGAAGAGACAATTGGCCTACTAAAAAATCTATTAGAGAAAAAAGTCTCATGAGTCTGTTACTAAGCAGTTTATCGTGCCGTATGCGTTGGTCGCTGCATAATAGAAGCATCCAAACTCAACAATTAAGCTTTCTCCTTCTGGTAGGGTGTCAAACAAAGCATTGGCAACATCCGCAACCTCCTCCTCAGTTACTGCTGACCCTTCTAGGTCTGCGCTTATAGTCAAATTTATCGGCACGTGTGGTTTAATAATCCGGTGCTAGTCTCTTGCCTTAAAAATTCATCTGTGACAAATACCTTGTAACAATGCTTCGCACCTCGTTTAGACACTTCCTCTAGACCAAGCGAACGCAGCTTGCTCTTCAACCTCCTCATCGACATTGGTTTAAAACCATTGATGCCGCAGTAGCTTAAAAACTCTCTCTGTAAGTCATCCTGGTGAATCCAAACGATACTATCGTTTTTATCTACACCTAAGCCTACCGTCGCAAAAAAGCTAAGTAGAGCATCACCATCCCTTCGAAGCATAGCTAGGCTCTCAACAATCCTAGAAGGTCTGATCAATTTGCCACCATTACGCTCTGAGTGTTCAACCAAGGCACGAGAAAGAGACATACCAATTGCTGCCAAGGCTTCTGGAGTTTTTAACTTCTGACCTAGTAATCCATCACGCTCACCTTCTGATAGTCCTTTTCGGAATATGATAATATCGAGTCTCCGAGCCAATCCAGAGTCGCTTAAAGTATGTGCAAATCCAAGCTCATTTGTTGCAACGAGTATCGTGCTCCTAGGTGTGACGTTGATGGGTTCACTATAAAGCTGCCTCGCAGTTATGTCCTCTTTGCTAATGACTTGTTTTAACACGTCCTTGTTACCGAGCTTATCACTTGCATCACCACAGACACACAGCGACGAATGACCGAGCCGCATCCGATGCCGACTGTCATCGCTGGTTAGTTGTGACAGCGTATCAATCCGCATCACATTAGATTGTCCGACTACATTGATGACCGCTTCAATTAAAGTAGATTTACCTGCTCCTGCTGCTCCCAAAAGGATTAGCATCTTCTGAGCGTTTAGTGGGTCTCCTGCAATTCCATTGGCTAGACTAGCTAAGACATACTGCCTCTCAACCCGGTTCGGTATCATCCGTGTTATAAAAGCATCCCACACATCGCTTTTAGGAGCTTCGGATTTATACCTATGCGGCACACAAAACGTGGTTATTCTCTTTGGATCATGCCCATCGGTAAACTGCTCCTTACCGTGCTTACCAATAGTAAGTACACCATCCTCGTAACATATACCACGAACAAGCTCGTAGTCACCTCTAAATACACGCCCAGGATCAGCCTGACGGTACAAAACCTTCATGAACTCTCTGTGAAACCTACTCATTGCAGTATCCACTACACTCCATCCGCAAGCCGTTGCAAACGCATCCTTCAAATCCTCTAAGTCCTTCGTCCTCAATTGCGCGTAGTGATTCACAGTCCATAAATGCATTTGACCGCCAAGGCTAATCATAGGGCTGCCAATTGTTTTAGACGCAATAATCATAGTCAACGCAACGATAGCCGCAGACTTCTCGCTACTCGAGCGTCTCGGATCGTATTCAGTAGCAACTAAAGCCTGAACTTTTTCCAAGTCAAGCTGTGCTGCATACATGTAGACTTTATTTATTGCCGCTTGGTACATTGGTTACCGTTTCCTTCTTCGGTTTTGGTGTTTCATCTCTTCACAGACAGCATCTACGAATGAGACTAAAAACGTGACCCACAATGGGGACAAAACCACCCACATCGACCAGTCAATTTGCCCATAGCATTTAAGCAGCAGGAACAACATGACTAGCGATAAGACCACAATGCCTGTTTTCGGTTCTTTCATCTTTCGTACTTAGTTTCTCTTATTTACTTTCCAATTTCTCTATCCTCGCTTGCAGTTGCCTTAACCACAAATCGTGCACTTCAAAGCGTATCTCTGGACTTAGCGGTATGTTTATGCTGTCTAAGACATAGGGATCAGGTTCAGCCTTTTCCTCTTGTACATATTTGTAGAGAACGTTTGGTTCACCCGTGCTTGTTTGAGCAGTAAGGTTGTCTAGTGTTGTGCCATTTATTGCCTCTTGTCGAGCATTCTCGATGCAGTTAATGATGACCCGGTAAAGCTCCTCGACATCGCAGTTGTAGAAATCACCTCTGTCATCGCAGAATGTGGTTCGCACATGGTCGTTCACGTCCTCGTAAACCATGTCGAGCATCGTATTCACAAACTTCACTGCTGTATTTCTAGAATCCATTGCTTTCTTATTTACAATCCACAATAACCTGAGTCACATCCCCAATCATCAAAATTTATCTCGACCTGGAGTTTGTGTTTTTCAATATTCGTATAGCTTATTTCGCTTTTGAATTGATTGCCTGTGCGGTCTTCCTGTTCCTTAAACCATTGCATTTTGTTTGGATGGTCATCAAACTTTTTACGTAAAACCAAGGCATTTCTATGAAAGCATCCAACACAATTGTTTTGCTGTGCAAATGGAACATCTAAACCTGCCCAATATTTGACGATCCTATCTCGTTTGATACCATTCTCAATCAAGGGAAACATTGGTTTTTGCCATCCTGTTTTACCATACTGACGCAATCCGTCAACGCATTTGTCAAGCATGTTTTTCGCCCGTCTCTCCTCTCCCTGTCTAAAGCCGATCTGCATCTCCACAGGTTCGCTAATTGTGCTTTTCCACCAATCAAACATTGGTTTGATCTTCATTAGTGTGGTGCAGTAACGAGTCATTACATTTGGTAGATACCCGCTTTTTTTATCAATTACTTGCTCAAATGGTTTGCCAGTGACCCATACAATCTCTTGTTGCAAATGCTGCTCTAAGCCAAAAATAGTTTCAACAATTACGTCCTCCTCTAAAGTGCCTATGAACTCCTTACCAATACGATCACTCACCATTTGTCTGAGCTTTTTGTCAGGGTGAGTACATTTTTTATCCTCCGTTGTAATTAGAGCAAATACCAAATGATCACTTGGGTAGTTTGCCGCTATATATGCAGATGACTGACCTCCTGAAACACTCGTAACAGTCGGCATAGCTTTATTAGCCGTAACAGTCGGTTCTGAAAATAAGTGTTCATTTGTGAGTGTGTGCATATTGCGGCTTAAAAAAAATTAGAACGGCAAATCGTCTTCTGCTACCTGGTTGCTAGTTTCTGCCTGTTTCACCGGAGCTTTCTCCTCCACATAAAGATCTCTGCCGTTGCCCAGAATCGGTGTCTTGGGATATTCACCTTCAGGTAGCGTTTCATCCTTCCAATACTGAGCTACCATATAGTCATCACCATATTGATTATCGGGTGTTGGTACTAGGGTTACTGTCAGGTACGTGCCTTTCTCTCCTTTGTACAAACGTTCCTTTACAATCTTGTCCACGTTGAGTTTAATCGATATCTTCTTGTCGTATGCCATCGTTTATTATTTTATGATGTTTTTTATGTGTTGTGATATAGCAGTTTGCGAAGGGTTGGGGTAATCAATTTCTCGTTTCGCATTAAGCTTTAAGTTGCCCTTTATCGTTTCCAATTCGCCTTCTTTAAATCTTCCCGTTATGATTCTGTCTATTAACTCATCTTGCTCTGCCTCGCTCAAAGTGCTGTTCTCAACTAATCGAATGAAATAAGACTGTGTTTGCCAAGGCAATGGCCGCTCAATAATTGTTAAATACCCTTCGAGCATATCATCCAGCCAATCATCCTCTTCAATCACTGATCTCATCTTCTGAGTGAACCGGAAGTTCGTAGAGAGAACTCAATTTCAATATCGCTCTAGCTAACGCCCTTTTTTCGCAGATAGCAATCATGTACTCAATGCGACAGTTCTTTCTTGTTGACTCTCCATATGTCTCGACATAAGACCCTGTTGGTGTCTTTGCAATGGCTTTAATACAATACTTGTCCAAGGCTACATCAGTAAATTCTGGGACAACCTCATAGGTCACGCGAGCACTCAAACCTCGTTGTATCTTTTCAATACCTCTGCGCTTTACGATAAACATCTTATGCAAGGCTTGAAAATCATCTTTGTTTAAGCCGTACAGCTCTACAAATGCTTTGAATTGTGCTTTAGTTTCTTTGTCCAT
>JGI24524J20080_1000521_pt1 | contig 10480 bp, 24 predicted proteins | sample LinPmetageLP49_FD_20080 | JGI IMG/M metagenome (IMG submission 20080)
TTCTGAGGTGTTCCTGTAAATCCTTGTTCTCCCGGAGTTGGTGCTACTCCAGTTCCAATAGTTCCACCACCTGCCCCTGTGGGGTCCATAGGGTCTGCTCCTGCGGGTGGTTTCTGTTGTTGCTGATTGTCTAGGGGTGCTTGGAATTGTTTCATAAGCTCTGCTTGTAGTGCAGCCTCATCCATATTATTTGTAACCTTGTCTGGGTCTAAGTCCATTGCTTTTGCAATCTCTCTGATAACATATTGAAATTTAGCAAATGGTGCAAGAGCTGGATTAGATGCAACTTGTAAAAACTGCATAAGTCTTTGACTACGTACTTCATTAGCCATTAAGCTCTCTGTACCTCTAGCCTTAACTTCTAAATCACCCTTTAAGCTTTTATCAAAATCAAACTGCATATTAAATCTAAACAATCCTTCACCTAGAGGTTTAAGTAAGTAATCGTCTACGTTCTTAATAACAGTTTTAATACTGCCACTTGCTGCGTTCATTAGCATTGATATACCACTAGCTGTTCTACCTACACCTGATACACCTGTCTGTCCATGTGAAAATGATGGCAGTCCAGTACTCTCGTCTGCAAGCTGTCTAGCTTTATCAAATAGCTGTAAATTCTCTTGTGAGACATTAGGAAACTTAGTACCAAAGATAGCTTGACCCGGAGCACCACCTTGTCTCCTAAACACTTTTCCCGGATACACAGATAAATCTTGTCCCGGAACTAAGTTAGTCTCGTCTACTTCTATAAGTAAGTTTCCTGATAATACTGCGTTGTCCACAGACATTCTCATAAAACCATTCATAAGAGTTTGTGTATCATCCATGTTCTCTGCTATACCTACTCCAAAGAAAGAGTAAGGGTTAAGCTCATAGGGTGCAGCCATGTATGGTATTGTAGATGGCTTGAAAGGATTAAGAACCATTCTTATTAATTTGCCATTGCATATCCATACATTAACTTGCAACTCGTCTAATTTCTGTAATTCTTTAGGTATGTCTACTTCTTGTTCTAGTAGCATTTCTATATCACACATACCCCAATACTCAAGAACTTCAAATCTATCTACACCGTAATCTGCGGCATAGTCAGATAAGTCATCTTCCCAAGATTCTTTTGTGTAGTTCTCACCTTCTGCTATAGCAGATTCTATGACTTCACTTCTAAAGTGAGGTCTCTTCTTTAATGCTCTTAGTTGAGAACGTGACATCTTATGACGTTCAATTACATATTGTGCCTCATCCATATTGGTTGCATCAGGGTCTGGATAAAAGTTCCAAACAGATACATGAGATACTTGAGGTACAGTTTTAAGTGTTGGGTCATACTCGCCTTCTTCATCCCAATTAGGATATTCTTTATCTACAGCAAAAGGACCTTTCATCACACCTGTACCAAACAAAGCCATTTCAAATGCTGTGCTACGTAAGTGTTTACTTGCACCTGACTCTTCTAATTGGTCGTGGATTTTCTTTTCCATATTTTTTGCCGCAACCAACGCAGGACTGAAAGTAACTGCTGTGGGAGTTTTACCAACTTCTGCTTTAAGATTTTCAACATCTTTAAGCTTATCTTCCAAAGGACCAAGCATACCTTCCAAAGTTTTTGCAGTAGCACCTTTAGGTAAGTCTTTACCATCTCCTTTAAAGCCATAAGGTGAGGTTGATAAACTAGTGCTTCCACGAAGTTCTTCAGGTTCTTTAGGATCAAAACTAACATCTTTAACTACTCCTTCTGGTAGTTCCGTAGGGTCTACACTCAACGGAAATCTATTGTTAGCAAATAAAACATCAACAATTTGCCCATAGGCTGCTAATGTTTTAGTCTTAGTTACTTTAATAAATACACGAGATTTTTCTGCTTCTGTAAACTGTACATCAGCACCGTATAAACCTCTGTAATTACGGTAGGCTCTTAGCCATCTTTGTTCATCTTGCTCTCTATAATCATCTGCACGATTGTATCTTTCCATAATAAAAGGAATTATATTTGCTGTATTTATATCTGTAGTATTAGTGTCTTCAGAATCTTCTAGAGATACTGCTTCACTCTCTACTATTATTTCATCATTTTCATCCATATTATATCCTTAATATCCAAATGTAGAATCTGCCACTGGCATAGAGTGTGTTGGTACACCTCGTGGATCATAGTCAAACAAGCTAAATCTTGGTCTTGACATTATACCATATCTTAATGCATCATACAAGTGATCTTCAGCTAATGTGTCTACATCCTCTGGGTTCTTNTTGTCCAATGGTATAGACGGTATCTGTGCTATAGTANTTATGCAGTTATTAAAAAANANCATTCTAGGTTCTTCTGTAAATTCATCTATCTGTAAACGTCTGTGTATTTCATTCTTACCAGCTATACGACTGCCTCTACTTCTATCTGACGGTCTCCAACGACAGCCTCGCATAATCATTTGTTCTGCTAGAGAAGGACCTGTGTCTCCTCTTTTNTGCCATAAGGAGCTATCTAATACTCCNTATCTCATNCCACCATCATCAGCTTCTAANTCTAGTATCATATCTGCCAAATCTGTGGCAAGGACTTTGCTAACATATAATTCTCTGTAGACAACAATTTGTTCAGACGGTGATACAGCAAACCAAAGAACCCCAGACTTACTACCATAACCATAATCACAAGCTCTAAACTTAATCCAATTATGTGGTACATCATAAGGCTCAACAACGTGCACGTTCCTATCAAACTCAGTAAAAGCAGCACCTTCCTTAATATCCCAATCGCCATCCAATAATTGCCTTCTTTGCTGTTCAGGTAATGATAAGAGCATGGCTTCATAATCCCCCTGCTCTGCAAGGTAAGGATTGTCTGATAATCGTGCAGGGATAAATCTCCTCTTAAATAATGCTCTTCCAGCCTTTGCATGTCCTGACGGATATTTAAGCACTTCTGTTGTTTCAATATCTGTAGCATCAAATGAGTTTCCGTATGTAGCAGGGTCTATAAACATTTTTTTAACCCAGTGATGACCTCTACCTCCCGGATTTGTTGTTGCTCTCATAAATATTGGTAAGTCTTTTGCTACTGACCTCAATCTAGAACGCATATAATTCCATGCGTATGGTGTTGCCCACTGTGTTAACTCATCAAAACCTATCCAACTAAATGCTAAACCTTGATACCTTAGTACATCGTCATCTCTATCTAAATAAGACATCCACAACCTCGCACCTGATGGTGCAACCCACTGCATTTTTCTTTCTGACCATTTAATTCCCGGAATAATCTTAGGGTATATTTCCTGAGACTTAAATATCAATTCTCTTAATTCTTCTGTTGTGTGTCTTAGTAGTAGTCCACTAAATGATGGGTGACTCATATATCTTAATGGGTCTGCTAACATGGCATAACTCTTGCCACCACCTGCTGAACCACCATATAGTACTTCTCTTTCACCTGCTGCTAAAAACTCTGTCTGAGGTCCTTCATTGGGTTTAAAAATAATATTGTGCTTCTGCTCAATAGGTATTTCTGTTATACGTTCAACTTCTTGGACTTTAGACTCAAGAGTAGGCTTTTGCACCGGTTCTTTCTTGCTCAATTTCTTTCGCCTTGGAGATCGCCGCTTCTGCATACTCTGCCCACTTGCGTAGGCTTCTAGCTTGGTTCTTACGTCTTTTTTCATTCTGTAACCTTTTTCTGAGTCCTACATGTGAAATATATCTATCTGTTTGTTTTGATAGCCAATTAGCTACTTGGCGATAGGAATACTGCTTCACATATTTTCTAGCCATTTCTAATTTATCTAGTTCTTCTTTTATAGGATTAAGTGTCTCAGGGTCTTGCTCATCTTGTATGTAACCAAATGGTACAGTTCTAGCTATACGTGGTATTTTAATCCACTCGTCATCTTCTTTTAAATCTGTTGGTTGGGGTAATTCCCAAGTTCCTATACTTCTGTTATTCATCTTCTGCTTGTACATTCTTGACTGGCATAAGCATGACACCACCTGTAGACTCTACTTGCATCTTCTCTGTCTTCACTAAGCCTGTCCTATCAAGTAATTCTTTTGCTGCAGTCATCTTTTCTCTCATACCTAACTCTGTAGGATCATTGATACCACTGACCATTGCAACAGCTGCTCGTGGAGCATTACGTGCCATGAACATCTGAGTAGCCTCTAGAACCTCATCCTTGATGCCTCTGACGATGTCTGACGTAGAACTGGTAGGTGCATAGCCTGCAAGTAGCTTCGCCTGTGTAACATCCCCATTTGCCTCATCAAACAGTACATCTAAGAAATTTACGTTGTTTTTCTGTTAGTTCTTTTGCCATTATGATTTCTTCTTCTTTTTCTTTNCTACTTTAGGANNTTTACCTACTACAATCTTTGTGACTGTTTGTTTAATNACNGGAGNTTTCTTTTTGCTTTNCACAAAAGANNTAATCTGACTTTTTTTAAGACTAGGATACATCTTAGATATAGCCNCAATCATTTTATTATCAGATGCTGACATTAACCCATCTTCTTTTTGTTATCAACAGAACTAAGAACCATACCACCTGAACGGTAATCATTAGAACCCATTTTCTTTTTAGTTCCCATGCCGCCACCCATCATTTTGGTTTTCTTAGTAGACATGCCACCATAAGACATTTCCATTTTTTTAGTTGGCTTGCCACCATAAGACATCTTCATTGTTTTTTTTCCATACATTACGCAGGTACTCCTAGTTTAATAATACGTGTTATAAGTCTCTCTGCTCTCGCAGTTGTCTGCTTATACCATCTACTGTCTTGCATTTCTTCGCCTGCTAAAATCCAGTTTTCGTCTTTAACAGCAGCTATGAAATTCTTAAACTTAGACAATCTAGGTCTACCTAATTGGAAACACATATTAGCTATTACTAATTGTGCATCACTTGGTAGCTCATCAAAATTGTCAAATATAATCTTGCAGTCTTTTAATGTTACTGCTATATCTTTAACAAACCAATCATCCACTTGTTGATGTGGTATCTTTGTTCCTATAGGACCTGAGTATATTTCTTCATCCCACTCAGTAATAAGATGTCCTATTCCTCCGGTTACATGTCCTAGTGAACATCTATAGGTTTCATATTTAACACCTTCGTCATCTGCTATCTCATCTTGTAGTTTTATTAAGTTCATTTTTTACCTATAATTTTCATTGCTTGCCCTGCACCTTTTATTCCAAAGGATGCACTAATTGCTATAAACAATAAATACTGATACCACTCAGGTAATGTATTTAATACTTCAAAGCCTATTCTAACATATTCTGTCATGCTAGGAATAAACACAAGTATAGCAGGTAATAGTAAAACAATCAAGGCAAATTCATCTTTCCAACTTGCATCTGTAGCATCTGCCATAGACTTTTCCCATTGTACTTCACCTGTAGCACCTTCTCTGCTACTGCTGCTTTAGCTTTAGCCTGTGCAACTTTAGCTTGTCCGTCAGCTTTTACCTTTTCAACCTTACTAGTCATCCATGAACTAGCTAGATTTGCTATAGGTCCTATGAGTGCTGTGAACATTATTAGCTCCTATTAAATCTTGAATCTATCCAACACTTACCATAGTATAAGATAAATAACCATATTGTAAATAGAACTCCTTCAACATAACTAAGTTCATTCCATGCATCTAGTATCATGTTGTCCATTATAGTCTCCTTGTACCTTCTTTAAGTTGTTGTGCTCTTAAAGCTTTAACGTGTCTGTTATAAAACCAATTACCTATTTTTAGAAAGGGTTTCGCTAAAAACAAATATATCATGTAAGTATTTATCTTCATCTGAATCTCGCTGTTTTCTTTGCAATCTTTTTGGGCTGTTTAGATACTTGTTTACCTGCTCTACTTGCTTTGCGTTTAGCAGCCGAACTGGCGGCATATTCTGAGTCTGATAAATTTTGTATCGCCTGTTTTGGGAGATATCTTTCGCCAGTAGCATCTTTCCCTTGTGTAGAATTTTTACCACTTTTAGTTCTCCAATCCTGTTTTGTCCAATTTGCTAGTGATTTTTGTGACGGTTTCATAAGCTTCCTTTATCTCTTCTATTGTTCTATTGCATCCTATACATATATCATCTTTTAATTTACATATACCAATGCAAGGACTATTTGACTGCATCCTGTAAACTCTTCATAATATCATCAATATTTGGTTCTTTGCTATTAGGATTATATATACATTGATACTGTCTAGGACATCCTATTCTTTTATCTGTAAACTCTATCTCAAATGTTCTACCTGCACCTTGATATATACAAGCTAGTCCACCTTTATAGTGTAACATCTTTTTACGTAAACATCTAGTATATTGTGGTTCTTTTATTTTACCTTGATGCACTTTTTGTTTATATGTATATTCTTTAGCATGAGCCTTACTTGTAAATACACTAGCTAGTAATAATAAAAATCCACCTATAACTAATACTAAGAATAACCATCCAATACCTTCACCAATTTGTTTTCGTATCTGCTGTTGCTTGTAGATAGTCTCTTGTCTTTGTTTACGTATCTGACCTTCCATCTGTAAAAGCTCGTCATAAGCTCCCGGACCTTGGGTCATGTTTAAAAACATCTTTAGTTCATATCTCTGTTCTTCAAGTTTCTTCTTGGCTGTGTAAGCCTGTAGAGCCATTGTCTCAATGCTTCCTGCACCAAAGACTTTACTAAACACTCCGGGATTCTTTGCTTGCTTCTCTGCATTGTCAACATCTGATACTGCTCCCATCCATCTGCTTATATCACCTGACATCTGTTCTAGGTCTCTACCTACAGCAAATCCTTGTTTTATAGCTGAAAAAGCTTTAGATGCAACACCTACTGCTAATGATATAGTTACTGGGTCCATTACTTTTTCCTTATGGGTTTACAATATGCAGTTATCTGTAGATTAGCTCCTTCTTTCTGTGGTATGGAAGGCTGCTTGTGCAATTTTTCTGCAAAGTACAAGCATCTATTAATATCTTCAAAGGTCTGTGTTTGGTCTACTACTCTTAATCCCATCATAAACACTAACACAAACTCAATCATTTACTATACAGGTACGCCTTGTACCTCTTGTTCTTCGTGACATTCACAATTACATTCTTCACAATCACACTCATAACATTTACAAGTTTCACACTTTTCCTTTTGCATTGTCATGTTTCCTTTTTAGTTGTTCTTTCGCCTTCTTTGCGAGAGCGGCTTGTTCTTTCTTCCCAGATACCTTGGCTCGTTGTTCAAGTACAGTGAGTATTTGTATCTTTCTAGCGTATGGTTTATTAATCTTTTTAACTTTAGATATCGTAGCTTTAGCATCCGATACGGAAGCAAACTTAATGCTAACAGTGTCTTTTGGGTTTTCATCAGTATACAGTCTCCTACCTGAACCTTTAGGCTTCTTACCGGTACCTAACTTAGGGTCTGGTTTCTTCTTAGTCATTATCCTCTATATCCACCACCTGCTGCTTTATATGCTTTAGCCATCATCTGTGCTTTACGTGCTGACCATTGACCCGGAGCACCACCTTTACCACCTGCTTTTATTCTGTTGAATATTCTTTTACGTAAGGCAGGCTTAGTGTAATTGCCAGCTTCGTTGACTTTACTTTTTGCCTTTGGTTTTGATTTTGGTTTTGATTTTTTTGCTACTGCCATTTTCCAACTTCTTTAATGCTGTCTTACTCAAGTCACCATAGTGTAGTAACTTCTTACTAGATTTAATGTGTGTCTTACCTGTATGCAAAGAGCCATCTTTCATCTTGTGCATACTGCCTGTCCATACAGTGCCATCTTTTAAATAATGTTTTACACCCTTCATGACTTGCCTCTTCCCATTTTCTTTTTAGGCATACCACCTGCTGACATTTTCATCTTTTTAGTCTTAGTGCCATAGGGTCCTTTTTTTCCAAACTTTACCCCATGCCCATTTAGAGTACCGTCTTTGTATGTAGTAGGTCCTTTAGTTTTCATGTTATGCCCTCGGATTTCTTTTCTTTGCATTTTTAGTACGTGAGTAAGACCTATTCTTAGACTTAGTCTGTGCAACTAAATTAGCACTTCTATTATCATTGGGATTGCCATTTCTGTGTGCAACATCTTTGCCATCACCTTTCTTAACAATCCCTTTTTTCTTAGCAATAGCATTTGCAGCATTACGTTTGTCTCTACGTTTTATCTGTTCAGGCTTGCTATGATAATTATCATACTCCTTACGGTAGTTACGTTTAGTAACTTTTCTTTTGTTAGGAGGAGACATACTTACGTAGAACTCGCTCTAGCTCTTCTCTTCTTCATTCTCTCTAATTGAAGCTTAGTAGGTTTTATGTTACTGCCTTTATAGTTACCCTTAGAATCTAATTTAGAATTACTAGACTTGAATGTCTTAGGCTTCTTGTTGTCACCCATAGCACCATCTATGCCTGCTTTTTTATTCTTGTTAGCTGATACATTAGACTTCTTAAAGCTATCTACCATAGTCTTGGAAGGTCTTGCTTTTGGCACTGGAGCTTTCATAAACTTTGCCATAGCAGCTCTTGTCTTAGGACCCATCATACCATCAGCTTTAATCTTAGCACCCATTTTAATTAACTTCTTTTGCATAGCCATAGTGGATGCAAAGTTCTTTGTGTTACCTGCTGTTGCTGACACTTTAGATTTAGAATCTGTCTTTGTCTTTGGTGTAACTTTAACTATCTTCTTTTTATCTGTCTTTGGTACAGTTTTAATCTTACCACCGAAAGCACCCGGAGATAGCCTTGTATCTTTATTACCTGTCTTCTTTTTATTTTTTAATGCTTTTTGTAGACCTACGTCTACCTTACCCTTTTTAGTTGTTGTCGTAACAGCACTCTTTTTATTCAGTAATGCTTCTTTTGCCTTTGGTAATTTAGAAGGTGAGCTATCTGCTAACCTTTTCATCATTTCTTCTAAGCTTGCCATCTCTAATTCTCTCCCTTAGTTATCTTATTAAAAGCCTCAAGACCCTTAGGTCCAGACTTTTTCAGTGCAAGTAAACCGTCATTGACCATTCCACCTGCAACATACATATGAGGTTTGCCTTTAACCATTCCACCATATGCCATCTTAGTTTTCTGTTTTTTCATTACACTAGTTCCACGTTTCTGTGTAAATTTAGACACTACTTCTTTAGCTTCTGCTACAATTACAGGACTAAAGGAAGAACCTTTTTCTAATATACGTTTAGCTTCTGATAAAGTCATTGAATTAACACTTCCATCTTCTACGTGCTTGTCTAAGTCTGCTATTAGGATTTGCTGCAGCTTTAGGGAACTTCTTCATCTGTCCAGCACTTCTTGCACAATAAGACTTTCTCCTAGTGGCTCTTTTACCTTTAGGTTTGTCTTCAGTTACAGCAGTTTTAAGCTTACTGCCCGGATTATCTTTACGGTACTTAGCCACACCTTTGGCTGTCATACCTGCACCACTCTTAGTTGCTCTCTTGTGACCACCCTTTATGGTATGACCCTTCATGCCAGTGCTTTTGCGTTTCTTTTTCTTTGTCTCTGCCATAGCCTGTTTTCATTTTACCTTCTGAGTCATCTTGTTCTAAGCATTTATATTTCACAGCTACGTAGTCAGGCATATGAGTTGGTAACTCTGCCGCTATCGTGTAAGCACGTGATATACATTCCTGCCTAGTTTCATATGGTCCGTATAAATCTGTTAGTGTATGACATATATTAGAGCTATCCATCATACACACGAGTACAAATGTCTTAAACATCTAATCTGTCCATCCTTCTGCTCTCATTGCTGTCTCTACATGCTTCAAAGTGAATGACCTACCGTAATGTGCCTCCACTGCTGCTCTTACGTAGTGTACATCACTGTGGGGTATATGCAACCTATCTACTGTGTTGGTACGTATAGCATGATAAAAAGCCTCAAGGACATTATCTGTGTATAGTTTTACTGATTTTCTAGTCATTGTCAAGTTTATTTCTATTTAGGGGAGTTTAAATGCACATTGTAAATGTATTATTATATATATTCTTTATATATTATATATGTAACACTTTCTATGTACTAGTTATAACGTAATTATACCATGGAAATTTAATTCTGTCAATACATTTAATATGTAAGCACCCCGCCGCACTCATTTTAGTTATAATTAAGGGTATTTAAGGATACTTCTATGTATATTATTATCACTTACCCTTGTGGTTAACACTTAATATACCTAATCTGTGTAGTTATACATGTATATAACGTGGTACGGGGGTAGTGGCAGTGGCATGGGGTATAAAAAAGATAGTAAATTCAATATTGATAGTCATTCTGATAACAATTCTCATTATCATTAGCAATAAGTACTTGATATTGATAACAATTCTCATTATCATTAACTGATATAACAACAGTTTTCTTGGCACGTAAATTGCAATAGCACAAATCATGCCAAAAATAAAAAATGTTAATGTAGGAGTATACTATTAAAGTTTGGCACGATTCTTGCTACTATCC